>OLPN01000146.1_pt1 | contig 72967 bp, 67 predicted proteins | sample 1672601 | NCBI WGS metagenome assembly OLPN01 (sample SAMEA3136704, study PRJEB25190) | human gut metagenome | reverse complement strand
GGTCTTTCACCCACCTATGAGCAAGCTCATGTGGGCTTAGACCTTTTGACCCTGGTATCATATTAATTGCCTACATAAATCAGAAATGACAAAAATATAAAAATCAGTATTGACAGATATAAATAACTAGTGTACTATCTAGCTATAGCACTGATGCAGAGAGATTGGAGTGATAGAATGGAATACAATACAGCAAGTCCGATTTACTTACAGGTGATCAATGAACTGAAAAAGCGGATGGTGAAAGGTGAGTTAAAGCCGGGGGAGAAGATGCCTTCCAATCGGGAACTGGCCGTACTGTTTAAGGTGAATCAGAATACAGCAGCCAGGATCTACCGGGAGATGGAGAGCATGGGGCTGTGCTATACAAAGCGTGGGATCGGAACATTCGTTTCAGAGGAGGATGACATGATAAGCGGATTAAAAAAAGAGATGGCAGAAGAACTGGTCAGAAATTTTATGCAGGAGATGGAGGATCTGGGATTCCAAAAAGGAGATATCATTGACCGGATCGCGGATTATAAGGAGGAAGAAAAATGATGCAGGCAATACTGGAATGTAAGAATCTGACAAAAAAATTTGGGAGAAAGACAGCCCTGGATGATGTATCACTTCAGTTAAAAAGTGGGAAGATTTATGGCCTTCTCGGGGAGAACGGAAGTGGAAAGACGACCTGGATGAAGCTGATCGCAGGGCTGTCAAAGCCGGAAAAGGGAGAGATCTTTTACGAGGGACATCCGCTTTGTGCAAAAGACAAAGAATCGATCGCCTATATGGCAACGGAAAATTTCTTTTATAGTTATATGAAGATCAAGGATGTTGAAAAATATTATACGGATTTCTTTGCGGGATTTGACCGGGCAGCATTCTGGAACCTCATTGGAAAAACCGGACTTGACGGGGAGATGAAGGTAAGAGAGCTGTCCAGTGGAATGAATGCGAAGCTCCGGATTGCGGCAACGCTGGCAAGAAAGGCAAAATTAACTCTGCTGGATGAGCCGTTGAACGGAGTAGACTTTAAGGCAAGGGAGCAAATCGTCGAAATGATCTTAAGACAGGCAGATGAAAGCCGGACGATCGTAATGTCTACGCATCTGATCGAGGAGATAGAAAGTTATGTGGAAGAGGCGATCTTTATCAAAGGCGGTAAACTGGCAGATGTCGTAAATCTTGAAAGAGAACGGATGACGACCGGACGTTCCTTGACAGAGCTTTATATGCAGTTAATGTAGGAATGTTGAGCTGAAGGAGGTAAGAAAATGGTAAAGTTATTGAAATATGAGATGAAAAAGCAGCAGACTTCAAGGATGGTGATTGGAAGTATTCTTCTGGTATGCGTACTTGGATTTGCACTGGGAATGCTGCTGGGACGGGAGAAGCTGGCAGCAGTAAGTCTGGCAGTGATGATGCTGGCAACCTTTTTTGTAGTTTTTTATGTCGGGATTGAAAGCATTCTTGTACTGAACAGAGATCTGAAGACGAAGCAGAGTTATATGCTCTGGATGATTCCAAAGTCCATCTGGGAGATTCTTGGATCAAAATTCCTTGCAGCGATCCTGCAGATGCTGATCGTCTTTGTGATGTATGTGGCAGTCGGACTGATCTGTATCCTGGTCACATTACAGCATACAGGACATTTGAGTGATCTCTTTAAAATGATCTGGCAGGCAGGAGAATTATATATAGACGGCCTCCCTTCGATCATTTGGGGATTTGCAGAGATATTCCTGGGATGGACCGTAGTGATCATGGCAGGATTTGTGGGAGTGATCCTGTCAAGAACACTGCTTCTGAATGCAAAATATTCAGGATTCCTGGCAGTTGTGGTATTTTTTGCAATCATTATTGCCGTGGAGAAGATCTATGATCTGATCTGTCCTGCAATCTGCGTCAATATCGGAACATCGGGATTTAACCCTGGTTTCGTACTCTATTACCTGGTTGTAGGATTCATACTGTTTGGAGTCAGCGGCTGGATGGCAGATAAAAAATTAAGTGTATAAAAGTCTGACTTGCAATCAGGAAAAAATAGCGTTATAGTAATAAAGGTAAAAGGAAGTAATCTTCGGGGTCGGGTGAAAGTCCCAACCGGCGGTATAGTCCGCGACCCGCAGTATCTGCGGCTGAACCGGTGACTTTTCTGTGCAAAGGATGCATGGCAGGGGATTCCGGTACCGACAGTAAAGTCTGGATGAGAGAAGAAGGTTCGTGCTTTGAGAATCAGGAAGAAATTCAGGATCAGAAAGAGATTCAGGATCAGAAAGAGATTCAGAATCAGAGAAAGCAGGAGCATCTCCTTACGATATGGAACAGCACCCCGGATGGCAGAGGCCTCCGGGGTTTTTTAGTATTAAAATTTTGCTGATCCTGCATGGAAGATTACCTTTTTCAGAAATTTAATACTGCGGTTTGGAAAACTGCAAAGAAAAAGGAGAGAAAAGAAATGAGTACAAAGACTATGATGCAGTCAGAGAAAAAAATGGGAGTAAGAGCGGTCGTTCAGATCGGCATGCTTGCAGCGGTAGCGGTGATCCTGATGCTTTTTGAGATTCCACTTCCGTTTGCACCGTCTTTTTATAAGATCGACTTCAGTGAAGTCCCGGTGCTTGTGGGATGCTTTGCAATGGGACCGGTTGCCGGAGCATTGATCGAACTGGTGAAGATTCTTTTGAATTTTGTACTGACAGGAACTTCAACAGCAGGAGTCGGTGAGATTGCAAATTTTGTGATCGGTTGTGCGTTATGTGTTCCGGCAGGAATTATTTACCGGAGAAACCGGACAAGAAAAAATGCACTGATCGGAATGGCAACAGGAACGATCCTGATGACGGTTCTTGGATGCTTTGTCAATGCGTATGTTCTTCTTCCGGCATATGGAGCTGCTTTCGGAATGCCGGTCAGTAAGCTGGTAGGACTTGGGACAGCAGTAAATCCGCATATTACAAGCCTTTCAACCTTTGTTATTTTCGCGGTAGCACCGTTTAATCTGATTAAGGGAGTGGCTGTTTCTGCGATTGTATTTGTTATCTATAAAAAGATTAGTCCGGTGCTGAGAATGAGATAAAAACCGGTAATTCCGTAGTGGGAAAAAAGGCACGAAAAATAAAATGAAACAAAAAAGTTGACAGTAGCATTTTTTTGTGATAGTATACTCGTCGTAACAATTTTGTAATATCTGTAATAAATGCGAAAATAATTGCATAAATTTAATAAGGGAGTTGTAAAGATATTGCAAAAATAGTTTAGGAGGAGTATATGAAATTTAATAAAAATAAGTGCTTTTTTGCTTCTGTATACGTGGCAGCAGTGAGTGCGATGACATTTACCGGGTTCACAAGCTACGCCGCAGAGCAGAATGCACAGATCAATGAGACGCTGTCACTGATAAGGGGAGAAGAAATACAGTGGGCTGTTTCAGAGATCGTACAGAATGCACAGAAAACCACAGTGGAAGAGACGCTGACTGCAGTGAATGAGGCGAAAGCTGCTTACGAGGCAAAGCTGGAAGAGGAGAGAAAGGCAGCCGAAGAAGCAGAGCGGATTGCCCGGGAGCAGGCAGAGAAAGCGGCAGCACTTCAGGCAGAGAAAGAATTGATGGCATCGCTGATCTTCTGTGAGGCTGGAAATCAGCCATATGAAGGACAGGTTGCGGTTGGAGCAGTCGTGTTGAACCGTGTAAAGAGCAGTGTTTATCCGAATTCTGTCAGTGAGGTGATCTATCAGTCAGGGCAGTTTTCACCGGCAATGTCGGGATGGCTTGACCGTGTGCGTGCCAATGCAGGATATTCTGAGTCTGCACTGCAGGCAGCGGAAGATGCACTGAACGGAAGTAATCCGGTTGGCGACTGCCTTTATTTCAGCACCGGTGGATACGGAATGCAGATCGGAGATCATTTCTTCCACTGATATTTCCGCGGGAATGCATTAAGCAAAAAGATCGGGAAATAATGAAAGTAAAAGGGAAGACTTGTTGTGAATGTAAGATTCACGACAAGTCAATTTTATTTTCAGGAGGTAGGATTATGGATATTTGTCTTCCAATCCGTGATATTTATGTAAGGAAAATTCTTGATTCCGGCGGATCACCGGCGGTGGAGGCGGAAGTACTTGCAGGAGAAGATATTGTTGGAACTGCATCGGTTGCAGGACAAAAAGGTGAACAAGAAATTGAGGCAGGAATTGAGCAGATGCACAGTCAGATCGCAGAGGAACTGATCGGGAAGAATCTGTTCGAGCAGGAAGAGATCGACCATTTACTCGAAAAAAGAAAAGAGATCCCGCAGGAAGTATCACTGGCAGTTTCCATCGCGACAGCAAGGGCAGCGGCAGGAAAGCTGAAGCTTTCTCTGTACCGGTATTTAGGTGGGACTCATGCACTGAAACTTCCAGCCCTGCTGATCCTGGCGGCAGACGGAACTGCAGAAGAGACAGAAATGGATTTCAGGGAACTGATGCTTGTCCCGAAAGGAATTTCTTCTGTACAGGGACAGATCAGGGCGGCAGGTGAGATCGACAGTCTGTTCAGGGAGGCTCTGAAAAAAAGAAATGGAAGAGAGGGAGAGCCTGACAGAAAAAAGCAGGATGCGGCAGATGGAGGAGTGCTGAAATTACTGGAAAAGGCAGTGGAAGAGGCGGGATATCAATGTGGAAAAGAAATCTTTTTTGCAGTCAATGCAGGAGCTGGAAGACTGTATGAAAAGCAGTCGGGAGTATATCGTTTTCCGGCAGAGAGCCGACGATGCGGACAGCGGGTGGAACGCTCACGGGAGGAACTGATCGAATATCTGACCAGACTTACCGGAGAGTATCCGATCAGTCTTTTGGAAGACCCTCTATACAGAGAAGATCGGGAAGGCATACAGGAGCTGGAAAAGAAACTGGAAGATCGGGAGGATTGTGAAAAAAAGACGGTATTGGGAAGACGGTCTGTTATGATCGATCCCGGAGAAATCTATACCCTGACAGAACTTTCGGAGCGTGTACGGGAAGTAACGGAGCAGGGAAAAGGAATTATTTTATGCAGGCAGCGGAAGGAAACCGAAGATGCGGCACTTGTAGATGCAGCGGTTGCATTTGGAATCGGGCAGATGAAGCTTGGAAGTCCGGGATGCCTGGAGGCGGCAGTGAAGTACAATCGTCTTTTGAAGCTGGAAGAAAAGCTGGGAAAATCGTTGGGAACGGATTGTCCTTAAGTTGAAAGCAGGGTATAATAAAAAAGAAAGTACGTTGAAAGCAAAGAGATAAAGCAGCGGGCGAAGTACAAAAGAAAATAAAAAGAAAGAGGATGAATTTGAAGATGAGCAAAAAAGTTGAGCAGGCAATGGCATTTCATGATAAAGGATATAACTGTGCACAGGCGGTAGCCTGTTCTTTCTGCGAGGAGTTTGGAATCGATCAGGAGACGATGTTTCGTGTTTCTGAGGGATTTGGACTCGGAATGGGAATGATGGATATGTGTGGAGCAGTGACCGGAATGCTGATGGTCATCGGTATGGAGAACAGTGTTGGAAACCTGGATGGAAAAAAGCCGAGTAAAGGAGATACATATAAGAAAGCAAAAGCGTATGCACAGAAGTTTAAAGAGATGGAAGGTTCTTACTACTGCCGTGAGTTAAAGGGTGTGGCAACAGGGACGCCGCTTGTTCCATGTTCCCAGTGTATTGCGAATGCAGTGGAGCTGACTGAGCAGTACCTTGCTTCTGAGAAAGCATAAAAAGCAGAGCTGACCGGATTGCCGCCTGCATCCATGAAAGTAGACAGGGCAGAATTGACAAAGCAGTGACCGGCATCCGTGAAGGCGGCTGCCGGCAGAGCTGACCGGGCAATAAGCGGGGGATCAGATCATCCCCCACATCCAGTAGAGCAGGCCGAGAAACCAGCTTGTGAAAATCCCATAAAGTATAACAGGCCCGGCGATGGTGAAGATCTTGCATCCGATACCAAAGACCTGGCCTTCTTTTTTGTATTCAATGGCAGGTGCGGCAACAGAATTGGCGAAACCGGTAATCGGAACCAAAGCTCCTGCACCGCCCCATTTTGCCAGTTTCGGATAAATTCCGGTTCCCGTCAGAATGACACTGATCAGGACGAGAAGCATGGAAGTCCAGTTGCTGCAGTCATCCTGGGAAAGTTTTTGCAGTTCGCAGAGGTTGAAAATAATCTGACCGAGAACGCAGACAGCCCCTCCTGTGAGAAAAGCCCTGAGCATATTCAGCCAGAGATTGTGGCGTGGCGTCTTCTGATCTACATAAGTTTTATATTGTTGCTGTCGTTTCATTTGTTCTGTAGGATTCATAACAATACTCCTTTCCTGAAAGTGATCCCGCAAGTTTCATGACTCTTTCAGATCATCATGAATAGTTTGTATCATTTTGAAAATAATATCCCTGTAACCATTCAGATGTGAGAAAATACGGAAAGCAGAAACGGGGAATTTTCTTATGGATCAGACAAAACTATGCGGAACACAGAGCCTGCATTTTCAGAGACCGGCATACATTTTAAGTGCGGCATCTGTTGCAGGAAAGAAAGAGGCGGAAGGTCCGCTTGGAAAAAAATTTGATATGGTAGATGAGCAGGATAACCTGTTCGGGGCAAAGACCTGGGAAGAAGCAGAGAGCAATATGCAGAAAGAAGCCTGTATACTGGCCATCGGAAAAGCAGGACTGAAACCGGAGAAGATCCGGTATCTGTTCGGGGGAGATCTTCTGAGGCAGGGGATTGCCACTTCTATGGGAGTGGAGGCACTGCAGATTCCTATGTTCGGGCTTTACGGGGCATGTTCAACATCAGGAGAGGCACTGGCACTGGCAGCAATGAGTGTGTCGGCAGGGTATGGAGACTCTATGCTGGCGGTTACATCAAGCCATTTCGGAAGTGCGGAAAAGGAGTTCCGTTTTCCGTTGGGTTATGCCAGCCAGAGACCTTTATCTGCACACTGGACAGTGACCGGGAGCGGGGCTTTTGTAGTGGGAACGGATCCGGGAAATGTGAAGATCAGCGGGATCACAGTGGGAAAGATCGTGGACTACGGACTGAAAGATTCGCAGAATATGGGAGCATGCATGGCTCCGGCGGCTGCTGATACGATCGTCAGGAATTTGAAAGATTTCGGACGGACGGCAGAAGATTATGACCGGATCATTACGGGCGATCTTGGCTCCATCGGTCAGTCAATTTTATTTGATCTGGCAGCAGAAAAGGGATATGATCTCCGGCAGAAGCATCTGGACTGTGGAATGTTGATCTTTGATTCTGAGACGCAGGATACCCATGCAGGGGGAAGTGGCTGTGGATGTGCGGCAGTGACGCTGGCATCGTATCTGCTGCCAAAGATTGAAAGCGGGGAATGGAAAAGGATTTTATTTGTCCCCACAGGAGCATTGATGTCAACGGTAAGCTTTAATGAAGGTGCAAGTGTACCGGGGATCGCACATGGGATTGTGATCGAACATTGTCGGAAGGAGGCGGCGGGATGGACTATCTGATTTCATTTCTGATCGGGGGTGTGATCTGTGCGTTGGTACAGATTTTACTGGACCGGACAAAACTGATGCCTGGCAGAGTCATGGTATGTCTGGTATGCGGAGGCGTGATTCTTGGATTTGCCGGACTGTATCAGCCCTTTCAGGATTTCGCGAAAGCAGGAGCAAGTGTGCCGCTGCTTGGATTTGGAAATGTTTTGTGGAAAGGGGTAAAAGAAGCGGTAGATAAAAATGGATTTATCGGTATTTTTATGGGAGGTTTTAAAGCAAGTGCCGTGGGGATATCGGCCGCATTGGTCTTTGGATATCTGGCTTCGCTGATCTTTGACCCGAAAATGAAAAAGTAGCAGGAAGAAAAGGTTTTCGCAGGAAAGCCTTTTTTTCTCTTTTGCGGAAGGGGATAGTGTGGTATAATAAACCAATAGCGTTTAGAATGAAGACGCAAAGATAAGCGACTGACGTGGAATGTGAGGAAGATAAATATGGATGAGAACAGCAAGAAGACAGCTTTAAGAGAGACACTGCAATCCCTTCGTACACCGGGAGAATTATATGTGATCATGTCGGGAGCGACAAAGCTTCCGTTTGTGGTATGCAATCCGGAGACTTTTGATGATGAGATCCTTCTTTATCATAGAGAAGAGGATGCGAAAAATAAAGCAAAGGAACTGACGGAGGCTCATTATCTGGCAGGTGTGGCAAAGCTGGTGGATGACCAGTTACTGGCATTTTATACCAGTCTGTATTTGATGGGTGTGAACGGTCTTTCTGTGAATGTAGGGACAGACCAGGAGAAAAGAGTCCAGCTCAAAGATCTTGTAGTCCGTCAGAATATGAAGGAAGCAGGAGAAGGAAAGATGATCGTGGAGAATCCTGAGATGCACCTGACCGCTATTTATCTGATGCAGGAACTGCGTCATCAGACAGGTGGAGAAGTGACGGATCAGATCAAAGAACTGCAGGAAGAGTTACTGGCACATTATCAGAAAGGCACATTTCTGATCTCGGTACAGGAGGATGGACAGATTCCGGTTCTGAAGCAGAAAGATGGAAGTATGTATCAGCCGATCTTTACAGATATTCTGGAGTTCCGCCGTTTTGCGGGAGACAAAAAGTTAAAGATGCTGGCAATTCCGTCAGCAAAGATTCCGGAGGCACTGATCCCGGATGCAAGGGGCGTGGTGATCAACCCACTGGGCGTGAATGTCCAGCTTACGGTACATCGTCCGAAAAAAGAAAAGCCGGAGGCATAGGAAGATCCGAGTGTCTTCCGGAAAGTTGGAAGGACAGGAAAAGATAGATGGAAATTGCATTATACATTAGAAAAGAGTATTTCAGAGGCGTCACGCTGACGGATAAAAGTGCCCATATTCTGGAATTTCATTATGAAGGAGAGCATGTGGACGTATTCGAGAATGGAGGACTGGTCTTCCGTTTCCGATATGTGCTGGAGACAAAGTTCAAGGCGAATATCGTTGAGTTTTATATCCCGGATATGACGATGCGTGGAAAAGGATATGGAAGCGTCTGTATGTGCGAGATTCTGGATCAGCTCCGTCAGAAGCAGGTGACTGTGATCCGTTCGCCGTTTGGATATGCTCTGGCACCGATCGGTTATACAGGTCCGGATCAGTACCGTCAGCTTATGAGAGGCTTTTGGGGAGCAACCGGTTTTGAGATCAGTGGAGATGGAGATGAAGCAATCCAGATTTTAGACTGAATGGCGGAAAGGCTGATCTGAGAGCAGACACCGGAAATGCGGTACAGTAAAAATGCACAATACTGATTCAACAGGCATAAACTATCCTGAAAAGATCTACATTGGAAGTGGACTCCAGGGAATGGTTTGTGCCTTTTTAATATTGATAGCAGGCAACAGATTTAAAAGGGGAATGACGAATGTATAAGATCATGATCATAGAAGATGACCTTGTCATGGCAGAGGCCATCGCAAAAGAGATGAATGCGTGGGGGAATGAAGCGGTTTATGTAAAGAATTTTCAGAATGTTCTTTCCTTTTTTGCCGCTCAGGCACCGCATCTGGTCCTCATGGATATCACGCTTCCTTTCTATAATGGATACCACTGGTGCAGCGAGATACGGAAAGTGTCGAATGTACCGGTGATTTTTATTTCTTCCGCAGCAGATAATATGAATATTATCATGGCAATGAATATGGGAGGCGATGATTTTATAGCGAAGCCGTTTGATCTGAATGTGCTGACAGCAAAGGTACAGGCAGTACTCAGGAGGACTTATGATCTGTCGGGGAAAGTTCCCATGCTGGAGCATCGGGGAGCCATCCTGAATCTTTATGATACAACGCTGACTTATGAGGGAGAAAAAGTGAATCTTACCAAAAATGAGTTTAAAATCCTGCAGATCCTGATGGAGAATAAAGGCCGGCTGGTGAGCCGGGATACGCTGATGACGAAGCTGTGGGAGACCGATGATTATATCGAGGAAAATACTCTGACAGTAAATATTGCCAGGCTGAGAAAAAAGCTGGAAAAAGCAGGACTGGATGAGTTTATTACGACGAAAGTCGGTGGCGGTTATCTGATCGAGGTGGAACGATGAAGCTGGTATTGCAGTATTTTTATAAAAAAAGACAGGTGATCGGATGGAGTATCCTGTGCGGACTGATTTATCTGCTTATCTTTTCGTTGAGCGGGATTGATTTAAAGGCAGCAGTATATCCGGCACTTTTATGTCTGGTTTTTGGAATTGTCTTTTTGCTGGTCGGATTTTTCCGATTGATAGAAAGGCACAGGAGACTGGAGTTTTTGGAAAAGGACAAGGGACCTTATGGAGAAAGTCTTCCAAAAGCAGCGGATCTGTGCGAAGCGGATTATCAGAAGCTTCTGAAAAAGGAAGAGCAGGAATGGAGAGACAGGCAGAAAGTATGGGATGATACCATGAGCGACATGGAGGACTATTATGCCGCCTGGGTGCATCAGATCAAAGCTCCGATCGCAGTCATGCAGGTACTTTTACAGCAGGAGGATACAGAGCAGAGCCGGGAATTAAAAGCGGAGCTGTTCCGTGTGGAACAGTATGCAGAGATGGCACTGAGTTATGTACGGCTTAATGATAGAGGCGGAGGATTTGACCTGGTTGCAGCAGAGTATGCACTGGATCCTGTTATCAGAAAAGCAATCCGTAAGTATGCAGGTCAGTTCATACGGAAAAAGATCCAGGTGGTCTATCAGGGAACAGATGAGGTTGTTCTGACGGATGAGAAATGGCTGTCTTTTATAGTGGAGCAGATTTTGTCTAATGCAGTGAAGTATACGCAGCAGGGATCGGTAACGATCCGGGTAGAGGGAGACCGACAGCTTGTAATCGAGGATACGGGGATCGGGATCGCGGCGGAGGATATCCCAAGAATATTTGAAAAAGGTTATACCGGAGAAAATGGCAGGCTTGGAAAAAAATCTACCGGGATCGGTCTGTATTTGAGTCAGATGGCTGCAAAAAAGTTAGGGCATACGATCTCGGTAGAATCCATTCCGGGAGAGGGAAGTTCCTTCAAAATCGACCTGAGTTCTTATGCTCTCCAGGTGGAGTAAAAAAGCAGAGAGGTTCGTCTTACAAAAATGTCACATAGGACAGCGGAAATGTCACCCGATTCGATGGTAGCATTTCCGCTGAATTGTTATACTGACTTCAGTACCTGGGAAGGGTACATGAAGAGTATAAGAAGTTTAGAGAAGGGAGTTATAGAAATATGACTGTATTGGAAGTAGAAGACATCAAAAAAATATACAGGCCGAGGTTTGGAGGCAATCAGGTGCAGGCACTTTCCAAAGTGACATTTTCTGTTGAAGAGGGAGAGTATGTATCGATCATGGGGGAGAGCGGTTCAGGAAAGACAACACTTTTAAATATCATGGCGGCACTGGACCGTCCGACACAGGGAGAGGTTTATCTGGATGGAAGACCGTTATCTGCCATTAAAGAAAAGGATATTTCAAAATTCCGAAGAGAAAATCTTGGATTTGTATTTCAGGACTTTAGTCTGCTGGATACATTTAACCTCAAAGATAATATCCTGCTTCCGTTGGTGCTGAAAGGCGTACCGTACCGGGAAATGAATCAGAAACTGATGCCGGTTGCAGAAGAACTGGGAATTGCCGGTCTTCTGGAAAAATATCCCTATGAAGTATCCGGCGGACAGAAGCAGCGTGCAGCCGCAGCGAGAGCATTGATTACAGAGCCCCGTCTGCTCCTTGCAGATGAACCGACCGGAGCATTGGATTCCAAGTCCACGGACGAAATGCTTGGTATTTTTTCAAGGATCAATCAAAAAGGGCAGACCATCGTTATGGTAACACATTCTGTAAAAGCAGCGAGTCGTGCAGGAAGGGTACTATTCATCAAAGACGGGGAAGTGTTCCATCAGGTATATCGTGGTGAGCTGAGTGATGAGCAGTTTTATCAGAAAATCTCAGCTACATTGACCATGCTTGCGACAGGTGGTGAAAGACGATGAAAAGAGGACTTTATTTCAGACTTGCCGCAACCGGGATGTCGAAGAATAAAAAATTTTATTTTCCGTACATTTTTACCTGCTTCTGCATGGTGATGATGTATTATATCATTCAGTTTTTGCGGATCAGTGACGATTTCAGGACGATGAGGGGCGGAGAATCCATGCAGATGATCCTGGGAATGGGAACACCTGTGATCGCAGTCTTTTCCTGGATTTTACTGTATTATACAAATTCATTTCTGATCCGCAGACGGCAGAAAGAATTTGGTCTGTATCATATTCTGGGTATGGGAAAAAGAGAACTGGTAAAGATTCTGATCTGGGAAAATCTGATGACTGCTGTGATTTCGATTGCGGGAGGTCTGCTGGGCGGAATTTTATTTTCCAAACTTGCAGAACTGGCTGCAGTCAGGATCGTAGGAAACCATCTCGGTTATAAGATGACCATAGAACCGAAGGCAATCTATTATACCGTCTCCCTTTTCCTGGCGATTTTTGCGGTGATCCTTCTCAGGATGCTGATCTTTATTTTCAGGACAAAGCCGGTTGATATGCTGAAAAGTGAGACAGCAGGTGAAAAACCGCCGAAGGCGAACTGGATTCTTGCCATTGCAGGTCTTATAATCCTTGCCGGGGCATATTGGATCGCAGTGAGCATTGAAGAACCGATGGAGGCGATGCTGTGGTTCATGGTAGCGGTACTGATGGTGATCGTTGCAACCTATCTGCTTTTTATTGCCGGTTCGGTGGCATTTTGCAGACTGATGCAGAAAAAGAAAAATTATTATTATAAGACAAGACATTTTGTATCCATTTCTTCTATGGTATACCGTATGAAGAGAAACGGAGCAGGTCTTGCGTCAATCTGTATTCTTTCAACAATGGTGCTTGTGATGGTCTCTTCCACGGTCTGCCTTTATGCCAGCATCGAAGGAAATTTAGCGAAAGGCTATCCACAGCAATTTTCGGTTGAAATGGCATCGGGAAGTTCTCTGGAAGATAAAGACAGGGAAGAAAAATTAAAAGAAACAGTCGGACAGACGATAAATGAAAATAAAATTAAATTAAAAGAAACAAAAGAATATCATATACTGAGTACTGCATGTGTAAAGACAGATGAGGGAATCAAGTTTGAGCATGAAAATATAAAAAGTCTGGACAGTCTGAAGATGCTGTATATTCTGACCGTTGCAGATTATAACCGGCTGACAGGAGAAAATCTGTCATTGGAAAAAAATGAGTTATATGTCTACTTACCGGATGAAGCATATGAAAAGGATACGTTTCAGGTGGAAGGATGTGGCAACTGGAAAAATAAAGGAACGCCGGACAATCAGTTTATCTGTGGAGATGATGTTGAAACTCTAAATTCCGGTGTGTATCTGATCGTGCCGGATGAGGCTGTGATGGATCAGTTTGAGGCTGCACAAAGAGCGGTGTATGGTGAAAATGCTTCCAGTGAAAAATTATGTTATGCATTTGATACGGATCTGTCAGAAGAAGGGCAGGTCAGTCTAGTCAGCGAGCTGCAAAATAATATTTCAACACTCCAGCTTCAGGATGAGCAGTTCCCGATGGTAAATGTGAATGCGAGAGCGGTGTCAAAGAGTGATTATTATGCACTGTATGGAGGATTGTTCTTCCTGGGTATCCTGCTTGGATCTGTCTTTATCTTTGGTATGATTCTGATCATTTACTACAAGCAGATTACGGAAGGATATGAAGATCAGGGAAGATTTTCAATTTTGATGAAAGTTGGAATGACCAGGAAAGAAGTACGGCAGAGCATTAATTCACAGGTCATGACAGTCTTCTTTTTACCGTTGGCAATGGCCGGAATGCATACTGCATTTTCATTTCCGATCATAAGGAAGATCTTGAAAATGTTTGCCATGAATGATGAAAAGCTGTTGATACTTGTTATGATCTGCTGCTATCTGGCATTTGCAGTTTTTTATGCGGCTGTGTATCTGCTTACATCAAGAGAATATTATAAGATTGTCAGCAGGGATGAAAAAAAATAGAAAGAGCAAAATCAAGTTTACTGAAAATTAAGAAAAAACCAGTTTCTTGTCGTTCTTATTCGTGATAAAATAAAATTATCAGAAAATAAGAACGGGAGGAGCTGGTTTTTATGATGGAACATACACTGATAACGATTGGAAGACAGTTTGGCAGCGGTGGACATGAGGTAGGCAACCGACTTGCAGAACGACTGGATATTCCTCTTTATGACCATAATCTTTTGCGGATGGCAGCGAGAGAACTGGGAGTTTCAGATGAAGATGTAGCAAAAGTAGATGAGACGATGCTGGGACGTTTTCTTTCCGGTTATGTGGCAGGCAGCGGTGAATATACAGCATTTATGAGCGGTGAAGAAGCGGGCAGGCCGTTAAGCGACCGGTTGTTTGAAGCCCAGTCAGAGCTGATCCGGAGACTGGCACAGAGAGGTCCTGGTATTTTTGTAGGAAGATGTGCAGATTATGTTCTGGGAGATTATTCAAATGTGATCAATACATTTATTTATGCATATAAGGATGACCGACTGAACCGGATCATGGATATCTATAAGCTGACAGAGAAGCAGGCAGCAGATAAGATCAAAAAGACAGACCGGGAGAGAAAACTCTATTATGAAGCCCGGACCGGAAGAGAGTGGGGCGGGATCGAGTCCAACAGTATGCTTTTTAATACCAGTCTTCTGGGGATCGATGGTGTGACAGATGCACTGGAAGCCATCTACCGGAAATGGGAATCCAGAGGATAGGCAGCAGGGGATGACGGAGTTATATCAGAAAAGATACGAAGAGGCATAGAAAATGAAAAAAGAACCATTAACGGTTCCGTTTCAGCAGACGGATCTGTAATGGTTCTTTTTCGTATCGGACTGCGTGCCGGAGGATGACGACGATAGAGATCAGAATGGTCCCATAGCGGATCGGAGCTAGCGGAACCGTCCGCAATACATTCAGACAAAAGCAGAGATAGGTGATCATGCTTCGGAAAAGATGAGGATCAATGACCAGAAGCAATGAAAAGATCAGATAAAATGCAGCCAGTGTCAGTACAGGACGCAGATCAGGATAAAGTCCCAGCAGGCACCCAAAGGAGACGGCAATCGCTTTTCCACCCATTCGCGGATGAAAAAGCGGAAAGGCATGTCCGATCACCGGTGCGGCAAGAACCAGTGCGAAGAGTGGATCTGTCGGTGAAAGGACATGCAGTGCAATATGCACCGGAAAGAATCCTTTGGCAAGTTCCAGGAGCAGGATCAGTGTTCCGGTTTTGATCCCGGTGTGTGCGAAAGCATTGAATGCCCCGGGATTTTGATCATCGCTCAGACGGCAGATGTCAATATGGTAAAAATATTTTGGAATCAGGTAGGCAAAAAGAATACTTCCTGACAGATATCCTGCAAAGATGAAAAAAATCCCGTATATCATAAATGATTCCTCTGTGCATATAATTTTTCAGCGAGACGGCAGATTTCAACAGCAGAATCATGGGGAATGCAATGATTCTGTTGCTTTTGCATCTCAATTCTTGCATCTTCATTCTTCATCAGTCGGCGGCCCAGTGTAACCTGCCCATGGACAGTCCGTGCAGTGACAGACATTCCATGGGATGTGAAAAAGGCAAGGTTCTTTGTCTCACAGCCAGGGATGGGACTGGTATGCACAAGAGCGATCTGTCGGACAGCCGCTTCAGTGCTTGTAAGTCCGCCGGGTTTGGAAAAGATGACATCACTTGCATCCATATAGGCAGGAACATGATCTGTAAATCCAAGAATCCTGACCTGGGGATTCTTCCCGAAAGTGGTCTGAAGGATCTGCCGTAACCGTCGGTTATTTCCGCAGATTACGACTACATATTCATCTGCTTCAAGCTTACGGATCAGTTCAGCGACAAGAAGGTTGACCTTCCCAAATCCCATGCTGCCGCTCATGACCAGATAGACATGAGCATCCGAAGGCAGTCGGCAGAGCTTTCGGGCAAGAGAACGTTTCTTCTGGGTGGAAAAAGCCTGCTTTACCGGAATACCAAGTGGAAAAAGCTGCTTTTTTGGAAGCCCTTTGTGGATAAGTTCTCCCAGCAGATCCTTCTGAGGGACGATATAGCAGTCACAGTCTGTCTCTTCCCAGAAAGGAATACAGGTATAATCTGTACCGATGGCAATCACCGGAACAGAAAGAAGCCCGCGATGCTTTAAACAGGTGAGGACTTCGGCCGCATAGAGATGCGGTGTCAGAATAAGATCAAAAGAATGTTCTTTAATATAACGATCCAGTCTGCCTGCAAGCAGCGAGTTCGCATAATAGACCGGTGACTTCCGTGTGCTGGAACTGATCAGTCCTCCCACTTTGTAAAGCAGGGAGAAGAAAGCAGGGATATGTCTGACAATGGAAATATAAGCCCCAGCGACCATATGGGAGACCGTTTTCCCGCCAAGCAGCATCAGATCCATAAATTCTACTTCATGGCCACGCAAAAGTGCAGCCTCCATAACTGCTTTACCGGCGGAGTTATGCCCTTCGCCGGTATTACAGGATAAGATTAATATTTTCATAAACTTTTATAACCTTTTAAAATCGGATTATTTCATCATGGATGCAAGGATCTGGTTTACTTCTTTGCCGTCCGCTTTTCCCTTGACTCTCGGCATCAGTTCCTTCATGATTTTTCCTTTCTCTTTTGCAGTTGGTGTCTCAATCCCCAGTTCAGAAAGAACAGTCTGGATGACTGCTTTGATCTCATCAGCATCCATCATCTTTGGTGCATATTCTTCCAGAACGCTGAGACGCTTCTGAGCTTCTTCGATGAGATCGGTGCGGTCTGCAGGGGTCATTTCAAGAGTCTCTTTTAACTGCTTGATCTCTTTTAAGATAACTTGTCCTTCTTCCTCTTCGGTCAGGTCGGCTCTTTTGTCGATGGCTTTATTTTTAAGGGATGAAAGAAGAAAAGAAAGTGCAGCTTTTCGCTCTTTGTCTCCAGCCTTCATCGCAGCAACCATTTCACTTCTGATTTCATCAATTTTACTCATGATAATTGTCCTCCTTATTTACTTAAGATACATAAAGATTTTAGCAGATGAAAGAAGGCATTTCAATAAGTCAGGAGGTTTAATCAGGAAAATTAAAAGAAATAAAATCCTGGAATTAGCAAAATGAATAAAAAGTATAGCAATATATATATAATTTTTAGAAAATTAACGAAAAATTTATAATTGGGTTGACAACTGTAGGGTGAGGGGGTAAACTACGTGACATAAAGCAAAGGTGCTTTGAGGAGAAGAACTCAAAGTGCCTTTTTCTTTTATAAAAAGAATACCTGAACATTGACACAAAGGCGTGTCCTTAATTCTGAAAAGCATGAAAACCATGCGGAGAGGAAGAAAGGATACGTTTTTTATTTTATGGGGAATCCTGTGAAATAAACCTCGGCTGGGGAGAGGAGATGCTTCGGAGGTATAAGGAGGAAGATGTATATGACACAAGAAATCATCACACAAATTTCAGAAACAGTCGGAACAGAAGTATTTGGAATCTGGTTCTTGATCGGTGCAGCATTTGTATTCTTTATGCAGGCTGGTTTTGCAATGGTTGAGACAGGATTCACCAGAGCAAAAAATGCAGGAAATATCATCATGAAGAATCTGATGGATTTCTGTATCGGAACGGTAGTGTTCATTTTCCTGGGCTTTGGATTGCTGCTCGGTGAAGATGCACTCGGAGGATTTATCGGACTCCCGACACTGGGAATTTTCACAGACTATGCAAATTTTGACTGGTCTAATTTTGTATTCAACCTTGTCTTCTGTGCAACAGCGGCAACAATTGTATCAGGAGCGATGGCTGAAAGAACAAAATTCCTTTCCTATTGTATCTACTCAGGAGTGATCTCCGCAGTTGTCTATCCGATCGAGGCACACTGGATCTGGGGCGGCGGCTGGCTTGCACAGATGGGATTCCACGATTTTGCAGGTTCAGCAGCAATCCATACAGTTGGTGGCCTGACAGCATTTATTGGTGCAGCAATGGTAGGTCCGAGAATTGGAAAGTTTTCAAAAGATAAAAATGGAACAGTGACAAAAGTACATGCATTTCCGGGACATAACCTGGTCATTGGTGCATTAGGATGCTTTATTTTGTGGTTTGGCTGGTATGGATTCAACGGTGCCGCAGCAAAGACGGGACCACAGCTTGCTTCTATCTTTATGACAACCACGATCGCACCGGCAGTAGCAACGGTGGTCTGCATGATCTTTACATGGCTAAGATATGGAAAACCGGATGTATCGATGTGCCTGAATGCATCACTTGCAGGAATGGTAGCAATCACAGCTCCCTGCGATGTAACAGATGCACTTGGAGCCTTAATCATTGGAGCTGTTTCAGGTGTACTTGTAGTTTTTGGTGTATGGTTCTGTGACTATGTGGCTCATGTGGATGACCCGGTCGGAGCAGTTGCCGTACATTGCTTAAATGGAATCTGGGGAACGATCGCAGTCGGACTTTTTGCAACGACTACTGCTCCGGAATGTGAGATCAAAGGACTTTTCTACGGTGGTGGATTTAAACAGCTTGGAATCCAGCTTGTTGGTATTATCGCAGTGATTGCGTGGACGGCAGTGACGATGACGATCGTATTTGCAGTGATTAAAGCAACAATCGGACTTCGGGTATCAGAGGAAGAAGAAATTGTCGGACTTGATTCCAAAGAACATGGTCTTGCATCTGCCTATGCAGGCTTCAGTATCATGGATATCACAGAAGGAACCATGGCTGAGAATGAAAATACAGATCTGGGTGTGGCAGATTATGATGCAGCATCCAAAGTACAGAGAAATGCAGCCGTTCCGGTTGTAGGTGCAGCAGATCTGGATACAGGAATGCATAAAGTCGTTATTATCGCAAAACTGACCAAATATGAACGGCTGAAAACCGCTCTCAATAATCTGGGTGTAACAGGAATGACAGTAACGCAGGTTATGGGATGTGGAATCCAGAAAGGTGCGGGAGAAAAATATCGTGGAGTTGAGATGGATGTTACCGTACTTCCAAAAGTAAAAGTGGAAGTCATTGTCGGAAACATTCCGGTTGAAAAAGTCATTGAGACAGCAACGAAAACTCTTTATACAGGTCATGTCGGAGATGGTAAGATTTTTGTTTACAATGTACAGAAGGTTGTAAAAGTCCGTACAGGTGAAGAAGATCTGGAAGCATTGAAGGATGTGGAGTAAAAAAGCAGAGATAGCTTTTCCTAAAATTACATAACGGTAAGAATAGGAAGAATGACAGAAAAAAGATAGTGGATAAAAGGACTTCATTAAGAATCTGGAAAAGATTTTTGATGGAGTCCTTTTTGAGACTACGAAAGATGAAAAATCCTATGGTATAAAGATGAAAAGACCTGGTATTATTAATATGAAGAAACTCAGAAATATTCCAGAAAAAAGTTGTCATGCTCTTAAAAAAATACATAAAATTTTGGAAAAAGTGAAAGATTTTATGTTAGAGTAAGGTTGATACAACTAGTAAGGGAGGTAGATGAAGTTGGAAAACTATATGTATCTGGTTCCTGTCGCAGCAGTAATCGCCCTGATCTTTGCAGCGTATCTTGCAAGGAAGGTTGGCAGACAGTCTGCAGGAACTGAAAGAATGAAAGAGATTGCAGCAGCAATCGCAGAAGGTGCAAGAGCCTTTTTGACAGCAGAGTACAAGATTCTGATCATCTTCGTAGCCGTACTCTTTGTACTGATTGGAATCGGAATTGGTAACTGGGTTACAGCAATCTGCTTCGTAGTAGGTGCTTTGTTCTCAACGGTCGCAGGCTACTGCGGAATGACAGTTGCCACAAAGGCAAATGTAAGGACAGCTAATGCAGCAAAAGAGAGCGGAATGAATAAAGCTCTTTCCATTGCATTCTCAGGTGGTGCAGTAATGGGTATGTGCGTAGCCGGTCTTGGTGCATTGGGAGTGAGCCTGGTGTACATTGTAACGAGAAATGTAGATGTCTTATTTGGATTCAGTCTGGGAGCATCTTCGATTGCGTTATTTGCCCGTGTAGGTGGAGGTATCTATACAAAGGCAGCTGATGTCGGAGCTGATCTGGTCGGTAAAGTAGAAGCAGGAATCCCGGAGGATGATCCGCGTAACCCGGCAGTCATCGCTGATAATGTAGGTGATAATGTAGGAGATGTAGCCGGTATGGGAGCTGATCTTTTTGAGTCCTATTGTGGTTCACTAATTTCAGCACTGACACTTGGTGTGGCAGTAAGTGAGGTTTCTGGAGTATTATTCCCACTGGCAATCGCAGGCTGTGGACTGATCGCATCCATGATTGGCACATTCTTTGTAAGAGGTGGAGAAAATGCAAATCCGCAGAAAGCACTTACAAAGGGAAGCTATGCTGCTTCTGTGCTTGTAATTATTGCTTCTCTGGCACTGAGCCGGACCTTGTTCGGAAATATGAATGCAGCAATCGCAGTCATCGCAGGACTGATCGTTGGTGTGATCATTGGTAATATTACCGAGTACTATACTTCTGCAGATTATAAGCCGGTACAGGGAATTGGAGAACAGTCTGAAACCGGTGCTGCTACAACGATCATCAGTGGTCTTGCAGTTGGTATGAAGTCAACAGCAATCCCGCTGCTTCTGATCTGTGTCGGTATTTTTGTATCTTATAAAGTAAACGGTCTGTACGGAATTGCCCTTGCGGCAGTCGGAATGCTTTCTACAACAGGGATCACTGTTGCAGTAGACGCATATGGTCCGATCGCAGACAATGCAGGTGGTATTGCAGAGATGTCCGGTCTGGATGAGTCTGTCCGTGACATTACAGATAAACTTGACTCTGTAGGTAATACGACAGCAGCGATGGGAAAGGGATTTGCAATCGGTTCAGCAGCACTGACAGCCCTTGCACTGTTCGTTTCTTATGCTGAGACCGTGAAACTGAAGACGATCAACCTTCTGGATTATAAGGTAATCATCGGTATCTTTATCGGTGGTATGCTGACGTTCCTCTTCTCGGCATTTACAATGGAGTCTGTATCCAAAGCTGCCTACAAGATGATCGAGGAAGTAAGACGTCAGTTCCGTGAGAAACCGGGCATCATGAAAGGGGAAGAAAAGCCGGACTATAAGTCATGTGTGGCTATTTCCACAACGGCAGCTCTTCACGAAATGCTTCTTCCGGGTCTGATGGCAGTCATCATTCCGGTCGTTGTCGGAGTCGTTCTTGGTGTTGATGCACTTGGCGGACTTCTGTCAGGATCTCTCGTGACAGGTGTTCTGATGGCAATCTTTATGTCAAATGCCGGTGGTGCATGGGATAATGCAAAGAAATATATTGAGACAGGACATCATGGCGGTAAGGGAAGTGAAGCCCATAAGGCAGCCGTTGTCGGAGATACGGTAGGAGATCCGTTCAAGGATACTTCAGGTCCGTCCATCAATATCCTGATCAAGCTGATGACAGTCGTTTCGCTGGTATTTGCTCCATTGTTCCTTCAGATCGGAGGATTACTGTAGAAGATATTTGAAATAGCCTGAAACTATGACAAACCGACAAAAATAACTATTTTCCAATCTTTTTTTGCCATGGTAATCTATAGGAAGAAAAAGATTGGAGGATATAAAAATGAGTAAATATCAGACACCATGCAGATACGATTTTGTAGGAAGTTTTTTAAGACCACAGGAAGTGAAGCAGGCAAAGGCAGATTATGCTGAAGGAAAGATCAGTGAAGAAGAAAAAGACCGCATTATTGATGCTGCGATCGCGGATGTGGTGAAAAAGCAGAAAGAACTGGGGTATCATGTGATTACTGACGGTGAGTTCAGAAGAACCTACTGGCATCTTGATTTTATGTGGGGATTTGAAGGCGTCGGACATGAACAGACCGGTGGCGGAGTTCAGTTTCATGAAGAGCTTGCATCAATAGAGGATACTTATCTGACAGGAAAGGTAAAAGCAAAACCACATCCGTTTGTTGAGTACTTCAAATTTCTGAAGCAGTTTGAGGATGAGAATACAGTTGCCAAGTATACGATCCCGGCACCGGCTCAGATGTTTCAGCAGATGATCGTACCGGCTAATTATGCCAATACGAGAAAATATTATCCGACGAATGAAGAACTGATCCATGATATCGGGGTAGCATATCAGGAAGTCATCAGACAGTTTTATGATGCGGGATGCAGAAATCTGCAGTTAGATGACTGTACCTGGGGAGCAATCGTAGGAGATGCGGCAAAGCAGAGATATAAATTACTGGGGTTGGATCTGGAAGAGGTGAAAAAAGAACTTCTGAAAGTGAATAACCTTGCCGTAGAAGGAAAGCCGGAAGATATGGTGATCACTTCTCACATTTGCAGAGGAAACTATCACTCTACATTTTTTACAAGTGGTCCGTATGATACAGTAGCAGACTATGTATTTGCAAAGGAAAATGTAGATGCACTGTTCCTGGAATATGATGATGAGAGATCCGGTGGATTTGCACCGCTGGCAAAAGTATCTCCGGATAAAAAAGTTGTTCTTGGTCTGATCACGACAAAGTCTCCGGAACTTGAAGATAAGGAGCGTGTGATCCACAGAATTAATGAAGCAGCAAAATATGTTCCGCTGGAGCGTCTGTATCTGAGTCCGCAGTGTGGCTTTGCATCCTGTGAGATTGGAAATAAACTGACAGAGGAACAGCAGTGGGAAAAATTAAAACTGGTGAAAGAGATCGCAGAAGAAGTATGGGGTGAATAGTAACATAATGCTAGAATAACCTGACTCTGCAACCAGGAACAGATTAAGCTGATGAGTGAAATTTCATGATACAGTCCTGTATTTTTGAAGTAACTTGTCAGCTTTTTTTTCATCATCACCGTGAATGATCAGTACATAGGGAAGTCCAAGTGGAATTGTTGCGAGTTCGGAAAGTTTTTTTGCATTGATATCGAGATGCTGGTTTTCTAGGTCTCTGACACGTACATCAGAGGAAAAACCTTTGCAGGTATTGTAAAAAGTGACAAACTGTCCGGTAGTGATGAATTTAATATTTTTCTTGATCATATCTGTGGCCTTTCTGTATTGAAATATGAAAATAAAATGGAATGAAATTTGATTTTTTCTTCATACAGTATATAATGAGTATAAAAATGAGAAAAATACATATTTGCTATAGCAGACATGTATTTAATACATGGAGGAAGTATGGAGATCACTTATGATTATTATCGGATTTTCTATTATGTTGCAACCTATCAGAGCTTTTCAAAAGCAGCAAAAATATTGATGAGTAACCAGCCCAATATTACCAGGTTTATAAATAATCTGGAAAATCAATTAGGGTGTAAGCTCTTTGTCAGGTCGAACAGAGGAGTGCAGTTGACCCAGGAAGGAAGAAAATTGTATCAGCATGTGTCTGTGGCATATCAGCATCTGCATATGGCAGAAGTTGAACTGATGAATGAACAGAGGATGGATCAGGGATATATTACGATCAGTGCAAGTGAGATTGCCTTACATCTGCTGTTACTTCCGGTTCTCGAAAAATTTCATAAAAATTATCCGGGGATCAGGATCCGACTGTTAAATCATTCCACACCGCAGGCGGTTCAGGCAGTGAAAGAAGGGGCGGTTGATCTGGCGGTTGTCACGACTCCGCTTACGGTGAAAAAACCGCTGAGATCCGCAGTCTTAATGGAGTTTCGGGAGATCCTTGTAGGAAGTCAGGCAACGGTGCAGAACACGAAGATAAAAAGACTGGAAGATATCAGGAATGAACCGTTGATCTGTCTTGGAAAGAAAAGTACCACATATTCTTTTTATTCAAAATTCTTTTTGGAGCATGATGTTGTATTGGAGCCGGATATTGAAGTAGAAACGATGGATCTGATTCTTCCGTTGATCCTGAACGGACTTGGGATTGGATTTCTTCCAGATTTATATGTGAAAGATCTTTTGAAATCGAATCAGATCCAGGAGATCCGGATGGAAGAAAAAATACCTGCCCGGGAAATCTGTCTTGTGGAAAACCATAATTTCCCGCCGGGAGTTGCAGCGGAGACACTGAAAAAAATGTTGTTAAAAGAAAATGGAATTATATAAAAATTACATAATGACCATGTAGAAAAAACTGTGGCTGTCAGTTTGACTTTGATAAGAGTGCTTTCTATACTGAAACTAGAACAAAAAAGAAAGAAGGAAAGCAATTATGATGCATACAGTTTTACCCAGAGAAGAAGCTGTTGAGGCGATTTTTTCAAAAATAGTGGCATCTCCGGCTTCCTGTGAGCAGTTAAGAGAAGTGGTTTATGAACATTTGGAAGATGAACAGATTTTTGAAAAAAATCAGGCAGAGCATTTTACCGAAGTTTTATTTCAGGCATACAAGAATGGAGATATCAGTGCATTGTTGCTGGAATTGTGTGGAAGAAGTATGTTTGATCTGCTGAGGGAAGCATATTTGATCCCTAAGAAATTTCACGGAAAAGCAGGAGAAAATCCGGTCTTATTGACAGATGTTGATGGAAATCTGCTTCCAGGAAAAGAGCAGGCGGTTTCAGGGAGAGAGTACGAGAAGTTCAGAAATACTTATCAGTTACATGAGTGTGCACCCCGTTCAAAAGTATATCTGGCAGATGGATATGATCTGATCCGTTCCTATACGGAAGGGATGCAGATAGAGGAAACGAAAGAGAACAGACAAAGAGGAGTACTGGCTCTTTATGCACTGCCGGATACATGCAGTCTGGGGCTGACAGAGGCACAGGCTTATGCAATGGTCTGGGATACATTTCATGAAATTCAGATGGAGGCACCACGGGCTATCGTTTATTATGGACAGGAAACCGGAGTGAGGCAGAAAAAAGAATTTGATGAGATCGGAATCCTGCTTCCGATTCATGAATTTGAGAAAAAGATGCTTCATCATCTGCACGAAATTGATGGAATTGTCCTGACCTGCAGGGAAAAGTTACTGAAAAGAACCGGAAGTGCTGGCCTGGATCTGGAATAGGAGCAGGGGAGTGAAAAAATGGGGACAGAAAGAATTATAAAAAATCATATGGATATTCTCTGGCATGAATATACGGATGCAGGCGGAGAAGAACGGCCGGTTACAGAAGCAAGCCTGACGGAAAAGGCATCCATTGTCGGGCGGGTCGGTATCATGCTTCTTTCCTGTGGTACGGGAGCGTGGAGAGTGAGAAGTTCTATGAATACATTATCAGAAGTCATGGGGATCACTTGCACTGCAGATATAGGTCTGATGTCGATCGAATATACCTGTTTTGACGGAGAACAGGGATTTACGCAGTCATTATGTCTGACAAACACAGGCGTTAATACGTCAAAACTGAATCGCCTGGAACATTTTATACGTGAGTTTGAAAAAGAAGGATGCAGTATGTCAGGGGAACAGTTACATCAGTTATTGGATGAGATCGAGCGGATTCATGGCCTTTATTCTCCTGTGGCACTGGGGTTCGCAGCAGCGTTGGCATGTGGGGGATTTACGTTTCTGCTTGGAGGAGGACCAATCGAAATGTTCTGTGCTTTTTCCGGAGCGGGGCTTGGAAATTTTCTCAGGTGCAAGTTGACAAAGCATCATTTTACACTCTTTTTGGGAATTGTATCTTCAGTAGCACTGGCATGTCTTGTATATGCAGGATTTCTGAAAATCGCTGAAGTAGCATGGGGGGTATCAGTGCAGCATGAGGCAGGATACATTTGTGCCATGCTTTTTATTATACCGGGTTTTCCTTTTATTACAAGCGGGATAGACCTTGCGAAGCTGGATATGCGTTCCGGGGTCGAACGGTTTACTTACGCCTTGATCGTTGTTCTTGTGGCAACAATGTCAGCCTGGATCATGGCACTGATCCTTCATTTACAGCCGGTTGATTTTGAAAAAATGTCATTGCCACTGGGAGCGTGGATTCTGTTTCGGCTTCTGGCGAGTTTCTGTGGAGTGTTTGGTTTCTCTGTTATGTTTAACAGTCCGGTTCGTCTGGCTGCGGTTGCAGCAGGGATCGGAGCAGTTGCAAATACGTTCAGGCTGGAGCTGGTGGATCTTACGGCATGTCCACCGGCAGCAGCGGCATTCATGGGGGCTTTGGCTGCAGGTCTGCTGGCTTCTCTGATCAAAAGCAGGGTTGGATATCCGAGAATCTCTGTGACAGTGCCGTCAATCGTAATCATGGTACCCGGACTTTATTTATACCGGGGATTTTATAATCTGGGAATGATGTCATTGTCTGCATCTGCGTCCTGGTTTGCATCCGCGATACTGATCGTTGCGGCATTACCACTGGGGCTGATCTTTGCAAGGATTCTGACAGATAAGACATTTCGATATTGTACATAAAAATATTGCACATAAAAATACCCTCCTTACTGGTTGTCCAGTAAAGAGGGTATATATCATTTCCAGGGCCGGTTGCCTTTTATGATTATTTTTGATTCTATTTCTCTTTCGGTTCTATAATCCTTTTTTCAGTTTCTTCTTTTGGCCTGTAGCCATTGATATCGTATTTCTCTTCATACTTTTCAAAAGCAGAAAGGTAACGGTCATCTTTTAGCTTACGGACGCTCTTTGTATACTCATGCATATCAAAGTTTGAAGAATCCAGTTCCAGAATGGCAACTGCTATATTGGAACAATGGGCTGCGATTCGTTCATAGTTGGTCAGCAGGTCATTAAATGCGAATCCGGTATTCAGGTCGCACTGACCATTCCGAAGTCTTTTAATATGACGCATTTTCAGGTCATTGCAGAGAATGCCGATCAGCTCACGCAGCGGCTCTACTGTGGCAGCGGTGTTAAGATCTTCATCTACAAAAGAGTTGACAGTGAGATCTGTGATCTCAACGAGAGCCTGTTCAAGAACATCCAGTTCGTATTTGGCGGCTTCAGAGAAAGTACGTGATTTCTCATGAAGTTCCTGTGCTACCTTGGAAATGTTCACTGCATGGTCGCCGAGACGCTCAAAGTCACTGATCGTATGCAGGAACTTGGATGTCTGCTTTGCCTGATCCGGTGTCAGATCATGCATACTTAACTGCATCAGATAAGTTCCGAGTTTATCTTCGTATTTATCAATGAGATTTTCTTTTTCCTGAATTTTATTAAACTTGCTGTCGGAAAAATCAGAGAGCAGTGCAAAAGCCCGCATGATATTTTTCCGTGCATTCTTTGCCATTCCATTGACTGCAAGCTGACTCTGGCTGATCGCCAGTGGCGGATAGTTCAGGAAACGTTCTTCAAGAAGATCAAAATCTGCCTGCTCTTCATTGTCCTCTTCAGTGTCTTTAATCAGAATAAAGACGAGCTTCTCAATCTTGCTGATGAAAGGTGCAAGTACGAGAATCGTCAGAATCCTGAATACAGAGTTCAAAAGTGCAGTACGGAATGGAGTCATAACTTCATCCATAAAAGTAAAGTGAACCACTGCATTGATCGAATAAAATACGATTGACCAGAAGATCATTCCGAATAAATCATTCAGCAGATAGATCAGTGCTGTACGTTTTCCATTCTTGTTCGTTCCGATGGAAGAGAGCAGAACAGGACAGGCTGCACCGACACCGATTCCCATGGTGATCGGAAGAGCTGCTGCAAAAGTAATCGAACCAGTGATCGACAGTGCCTGCAGGATACCGACAGAAGCAGATGCACTCTGAAGGACTGCGGTAAATGCGATACCGACCAGAATACCCATAAATGGATTCTTGAACATAGTCAGAAGACTGACAAAGTGAGGATTCTCTTTTAATGGAGAAACCGCACCGCTCATTGTCTGCATACCAACCATGAGAATGGCGAATCCAAGCATGATATCTCCCACATCTGTATAGGGCTTTTTCTTCACGAATGTACGTAAGATGATACCGATGATCGCAACGATGGCTGAAATTGTCGCAGTGGACAGAAGCTGGGCGATGCCGCTGGAGCCATCAATGTAGGACAGACATAAGATCCATCCGGTGATACTTGTACCGATGTTAGCTCCCATAATAATACCGATCGCCTGAGCAACTTTCATCATACCGGAGTTGACGAAGCCGACAACCATGACAGTCGTTGCTGATGAAGACTGGATGATCGCAGTTACAACTGTACCCAGCAGCAATCCTTTGATCGGGGAGTTCGTTAATTTATATAAGATCAGCTCCAGTTTATTACCGGCAACTTTCTTAAGACTGTCCCCCATCAGTGCCATTCCGTAGAGGAAGAGGGCAACTCCGCTGAGCAATGACAAAATCATTGTAATTCCCATTTTCTTTTTTCCTTTTTCTTAAGTTATTAAGTTGACGTGTTACGTTATTTTTAATGATACCAGGGTCAAAAGGTCTGACACCATGTGTGCTCGCACACTAGTGGTAGAATGACCTTGTGACCCGCCCCAATATGAGCATAAAAGTGGGGCGTAAGCACCACGATATGCGAATGTTGGGTAGGATTGTGGGAGCACGTAGTGCGTAACAATCCGTAGGTATCATAGTCGGGGGCTTTTGACCCCGACATCTTTAAATTAATCACAAAAAATGATAACAGAAAAGCTGTCAATGACAGCCTTTCTTTTCTTCTTATTCAGATCTTAAATTTCTTTTCTGCTTCTTACTACAGCAAATGCACCGATACCAAGAAGAACTACTGCCATACCTGCAACCGGAATCATAGAGTTCTGTCCTGTCTTCGGAGAAACTGCAGTACCATTTCCTTTGGATGTACCAGTTGTTGTGTTACCATTATTATCATTTCCACCATTTGCAGCCGCCATCTTATAAATCAAAGATACCGGAGTCCCTGCTGAAACTGAGTGGAAGTACGCCGCTACCTGGTTTCCGCTGACTCTCACACCTTTAACCACTTCCCAGCCATGCTCTGCACAATAATAAAGAATATCAACAATCATACCATCTGTCATATTGTTCGCAACAAATGTAACCTTTACAAGGTTGCCCGCTGATGCCTGCACACCTGTCACTCCGAGGTTCATTACCGGAGACAGGAACTTGTATCCTGAAATATCATATCCTTTTACTTCAAGACCTTTCTCCGTATAGTAAGCCAGTGATGACGGAAGATTTCCATCAAATGCCGCTTTAACACTTGCACTTGACTTTGCATCATTCATCTCATCTACGACCTTCTGAAGGTCATCATCATAAGTCCCCGGTGCAACCGGTTCTAATGAAATCGTTCCTTTATCAGTACTTGCATTCGGCATATCAATAGTGCCTACAATGCTTCCTGCAGCCAACGCACTTACACTCATTGCCAATGCGGTAACAGCAGCAACAACTCCCGTCATAAATCTCTTTTTCATTATTTTCCTCCTAGTCTTCCTCATAAAATCCGTTATTGGTATATACATATGTATGAATTATATCATGTGCCTTATAAAACTTCAATTACTCACTTTAAATTTTTTGTCATTTTTCATCAATAAAAGTTAGATTTCATTCCATTTTTTCTACAAGATAGGCCTGCACTACATAACGGTAAGCATCTCCTGCCCGATCGCAGGTTGATAACGTAAGTATCTTACTTTCCGTACTCACCGGAGCCGACTGGTCAAGCATCGCTCCCATTGTCCTCTGATTCAGGATATCATTCAGATACGCCTGCCGGTTATAGTCTTCCGCTCCCAAGTTATAATACAGGAGTATATGCCGGTCATCTGTACGGTAAGCCGCAAAAATCTTATATTTCAAGATTGCATCCGGCGTATAAATCACCAGATCCTTATGGTCATTAAAATATGTATCTTCTTCATATTTATGAAGTCCGGCAAACATTGATCCATCTTTCATATTATGTCCATACAAAAGAGTAATCGGATCATCAAAATTTTTCTTATTATAATTTTCAGAATAAATTGCTCCACTTACACTGTCTGTCTTTTCTGCTGAATGATTCAGATAATAAGCGTTATCTTCACTGCTTTGTACAATCGGATAATCAATTACTGTATCCGGAATCGTGATCCACGCATAAATATCAGGATTCTCTTTCTGCAACGAATCAAAATCTACCGGGATATCTATCTTCTTTTCCTCTTCCGGAACTTTCTGTCTCTTCTCTGCATTTTTTTCCTGCATCGCCAGATACTCTTGTTCGGCCTTTTTTTCCATCCACCATGTTCCCGCAATAAATCCGATCAGCAGTATCGCTGCCGCAAAAGCACAGACTGCAAGAATCATCCACTTTTTCTTATTATTTTTTCTGTCCTGCTTTGCATTTTCCTTTCCGGTCTCCTGCATCACTCTGTATCCTCCCCGGCTGACACTTCATTGTAAAATGTATTCAGGATCAGCTCATAAAGTGCCTGATCGTCCACATACATCTCATCATACACGGTTCCTCTTTGGGCATCTGCCTGCAAGGTAACAATATCGTCTTCACTAAATGACATTGATAATCCTTTTGTTGCAAGATAAACAGCATCATTCAGATCAATATCGGTCACCATCTTACCGGAAAGCTCATGATACAATCTTGCCGGCAGCCCCATATCTGATTTCATCTTTTCAATCGCAGTCTGTGCAAAATTCAGCAGATAGGTCTTCTGACGTGCCATTCGCAGATTATTGCTGAAATCAATCGCTGTATCTCTGGATCTGACAAAACTTAAAGCCTGTTTTCCATTCAACGTCACTGTACTGCCCGCACTGAATTGATTTGGCATCATCTGTGCAAGATCCTCCGGAATCGTCACGGTGACTCCGCCAACTGCATCATTCAACTGCTCAACAGCTTCCATATTCAATGCCACATATGAATTAATAGGGATTCCATAAAAGAGATTGGAAACTGCATCAACCATATACTGACAACTCGTCTCTTTTCCATCTCCGAATGCATAGGCAAGTCCAAGATGATTTTCTGCATCTCCCACATAATTTCCCTTATAATCAAATGTCTTGATCGGTGTCATCGTATCTCTCGACATACCAATAATCCGCACCTTGTTCTTACTTTCATCCATCACCAGAAGGAAAATGGAATCTGCCTGTCCACTTTCACCGGAAATTCCTTCAATCTGCTGAATTTCTTCACTGTTCTGATCGATTCCCATCACAAGGATCGTAATCACATTTTCATTGTACTGATAAGCTTTCCCATTATACCAGATCAGTCCTGAATCATCGGTCTGTATCCGGTTCTCCACCTCACTGATATTATCCTTTGCATTGAGCTTACCACTGACACGCAGGACATGATAAACTCCAAAAGCACAAATTCCTGCAAGTAGAATCAGTGCAAGCAGGATCATGATTCCACGGATGATATAACGAACCGGCTTATTCTTCTTTGCAAGCAGCCGCCATAATACTACAGATGCCGCTCCAATCAACGTCCAGGGAATATTCAGTAGAAAATGCCTGATATCAAACATTCCTTCCAACAATACCATCTGTACGGTCTGCGTACACAGACTCAGCATCACCGCCGCTCCGGCTGCTTTAAAAATCATCTTTTTCCCAATACACTGCCATGCAAAAAGGATTCCGACCGGCAGGAACAAAAATCCATAAAAAGAATTACAGATGAGAACCGTTCCACTATACAAAACAATCACGCACCATGCACAGACTCTTCTGACCAGAATCTTCCTTCTTTCCGTAATCTTCAATCTTGAAATCACAATTCCATAAAATGCCAGTAAAACGATGCTCAAAATCCCGGCAATCCCATATCCTTCAAACGGAATATGAGCATATGCCTCCGATAACGGCTCAAGGAATTTCCCTATACTGCTCACTTCATTCATTTATCTACTCCCTCGTACTTCCTGAAAACCGAGGCTCTTCGCCAGATACTTTTACAATGTATCTTCGGTATTCATCGTTTCTTCATCCAGTTCTGCATATTTTCTGTATTTCTGATATTTACCATATCTTCCATAGCCATATCCGCTCTGAGAAATATATCCGCCCGTATCACGGTTGATCACATAACCAATCAGCTTCTCTTTTTCTTCAAAAGAATTCATTCCCACCCGGATCTCTTTTGCATCTGCCTTATCAACTCTTACTACATACAAAACTTTATCTGCATAGGATGACAGGATCATCGCATCCGAAAATACATAAGAAGGAGCCGCATCCATCAGGATCACATCATATTCTTTTCTTAATTTTTCCAACAGACTGTTCATTTTTTCCTCATCGATCAGTCCTGAAACCTTTCCCTTTTTCTGACCTGCACGGAAAAATGTTACCCCGTCCTTCACGACCTGAATCTCCTCCGGCGTACTTTCACCTCTGAAATATTCTGTCAATCCTGGTCCTTCCGGGAGCTTCATCAGTTCACTTACGGACGGTTTTCTCAGATCACCGTCAAGCAATGCAACTTTCATCCCTTCCTGTGCAAATGCAAGTGCCATATTCACAGAAGTCATTGTCTTTCCTTCTGCAGGGATCGTACTCGTAATCAGCAGGACCTTATCACCTGTACGTCTCATGATCTGCTGCAATCTTGACTGGATCATCAGAATTGACTGCTTAAATCCCCAGTCAATTCTCTTATTTGTGATCAAAAGCTTTAATTTTTTATTATTAGAACGCTTCTTCGGTACAACTTCCGGAATGCAATTGATACATCTCGCAGAAGTGATCCGCTTCATATCACTCTCTTTTCGTACTGTCCTTACACTAAGAAGATACACGGTAGCCAATGCAAAGCATACCACCAGTCCCGCCAGAAATCCTTTTGCAAAAATTGCTGCCAGCGAATTGACATTTACAGGTCTGCCGGAAGATGCCGTCTTATCTACAATCTGCAGTTCCACCGTTCCGGTTGTCTTAGAGACCCATTTCGGATAAACTTTCTGAAATGCCTCAAGCAGCGGATTTACACTTTCATAATCATTCGTTGATATTGTTACAGAAAAGAAATTGGATTCATCCGTATTGCTTGAAACAATTGAAAATCCTCCAGATACTTCCCCATCCACCGCTGAAAGAAGATCCTTTTTAAACTCATCATTCGCAGTCAGTACCGGTATACTCTTGCTCAGCCGCTTCGCAACCGCGGAATTGACTGTCATATATTCGGTTCCTGATGCCGCATATGTAATCTTTGCAGAATAAACCGGTTCATAAGTAAATTCAAAATAAGATACAACAATTCCTGCCACGATCACAAAGATCAGCAAAAACTGCAGCCAGAACTTTTTCAGGCAGCTCAGGTAATCCTGCAGCCAGCTCACAAGATCTATCTTTTCCATCTCTTCTGCTTCTGTAATATTCCTTTGTTCCTCTGTCTGCATCTGCTTACTCCCCTGCATTTTCTATCTTTGCATTTTCATTATAATACTTCCTGTAACCATCCCGGTCTTTACTGGTATCACGTTCTCCCTTTGTCATGTTCAGTACACCGCCAATCACTGTCACACCATTTTCTTCCAACAGATCCACCGTATCATTGACAGCGACTGCATGCACCTCATCCTGACGCATGACCATCAACATCGCATCTGCTGTCTCTGATATGATCTCAGCATCACGGATCAGTTCCAATGGCGGAGTGTCCATAACAACATAATCAAACTGCTCTTTCAACTGATTGATCAGCGAAATAAACCGCTCTGATCCTAACAGACGATACGGCTTTGCGACCGCCTTTTTTTGCCAGATACAATCCATCGGATGTGCCTGCACTTCCGTCTGCTTCAGCACTTGATCCAGTTCACATTTTCCAAGCAGATATTCAGAAAACTGCTCTTTTGGATCTACCGTTGCATCAAAAATCTTTGCCAGGGACGGATGCCGCATATCACAGTCAACCAAAACTACTTTCTTTCCTCTTCGTGCAAGATTCAGGGCAATATTAGCTGTCACTGTACTCTTGCCATCATTTTCTTTAATACTTCCAACCATTAAAGTCTTATAACCTTCTGCCGACATCTCTGATCTGATCGATGTTACAATCCGGTCTACTGCTTCTTCATACACATGATCCGTATCCTGGTCTGAGATCAGCAGTGCTTTCTGCCCCGACTTCTTTTTTACATAATCCAAAGAACCGATCATCGGAATATCCAGCAGACGCTTTGCCTGCTCCATACTGTGAATCTTATCTGTAAAAATACATAAGCATACAGTTGCTCCAATGCCTCCTGCCAGCACCAGAAAAATCAAAAGCAACGAATATCTTAAAGTTGCTTTTTCTGTCTTCTGCACATTATTCGCTGAAATACTGCTCAATGGCTGCAATACATACCCTGATTCATAATAATCCGAAAGCTCCGGATACTGCTGCAATGCTCCTTTCAGCAGTTTATAAGCACTCTCCGCATTCGTTCCCGACGCACTCATTCTGATAATATTCGTATCGGCAACAACTGACGCACTCAGGTTTCCCTTTACACGACTGCTACCGGAAGCTTTCATGATCTGATCTCTCATCGTATCACTGTTCAAAACATTCACACTTCTCTCAAGTGCATTCTCTATATTCGTCTCAGCAAGTTTTTCGCTCGTATTATCCCTCGGAATTACACACAGGTTCACGCTCACTGTATAAGTATCCTTCAGGCTGTGATCCAGAATCACATAGGAAAACATTCCCGTCAAACACACACACATCAAAATAAAAACCGCATTTTTCTTAAGGGTTCTGAAAATATATCTCAGATCAATCTGTGAATCTAAACTCTGACTCTTATAACTTTCCTGACTCATATTTCCTCCCCTCACTCAACAACCACGATCAGTTTTGCGGTACAATCCAAACCGCTGGCCGGTGACGTATAAAGATAACTTACTGTATAAACTCCCGGTGTATAGATATCTACTCCTGACTCAACGTAGATCTGCATAATTGAGATCTGATTATCCGGATCTGCCACACTCTCCGAAAATACAACCTGCTTTACCTTATCGTATTCTTTGATCTGAGTCAGATAACTATTAGGATCAAACTCAGATCCCGCCTGCAGATACACTAGATAGGAACTCAGATTGATCTGCGGACGTGCCACATTTCCATCGTATACCTCCACCTGAATCGGAAGTGTTACTGTATCGCCTACACTGTTGGTCACACTCACTGTGCAATCATAAAATCCCTGCTGCGGCTTCTTATCCAGAACCGCTGTATCTCCACCGATCGAAATAAAAGGAGTAATATTCCCGTCAATACAATCTGTTGCTGAAAAATAGGACAAAAGATTAGTCTGCTTGCCCGCCGGAAATCTCAAAGCATCTGATAATTCAAATTTCGGTGATTCATAATCTGTATAATGAAGGGTCCGCGTCAGCTTTCCAAGATTACTGGAATGGTCGAACCCTACATAAGTAATATCAAAATCACCGCTTCCATCTTCTTTCTTTTTGATATGATCAATCATCACACTCCCAGATACATTGCCATCCTTTTTATCCACTGCAACCACACCGTTCTTGAGTTCCTCATCTGTTGCCTCGATTGATGCTGTCACTTCGGCCTTTTCTGCACTTAATACCGGCGGTGTAGTATCCTTCTGGTATGCGGATATAAAGGCATAAGCCCCTCCACCAACCAGAGAAGCTGCACAGAGTGCCAATGCAACAATCTTACTTTCTTTCATCCTTTAACTCCTTCACTTTATCTTAACCGGATCGTCGGATTTCCTTTTAATATCCTGCTCGGATTTTCCGACAGCCACATTTTTATCTCCATGGAAGTATACCTCTGTTCCAGATAATGGATCAGCTCATCCATCTGAGGTGTCCGATGCAGACTGTCATGTGCATCCGACGCAATCACCTGTACAATCCCGTCATCCATTATCCGGATCGCCATCTCTCTGCATTTCTTTCCAAATTCCCCCAGAATACTTCCCTTATTCACCTGCAGCACACAACCTCTTTCTGCCAAATAATATGCCAGTTCCGGATCCTCCTGAATAAAGGTGTATCTTTCAGGGTGTGCCAATATGATATTATACTTCATTTGTTGTAAGTCCGCAACCATTCTGCAAACTCTTTCAGGCGATTCCCGAAAGTCAAATTCAATCATCAGATACCTTGTATGATTAATAAAAAGAATCTCCCGATCCCGGATCAGTTGCATTGCCCTTTCGTTCATAAAAATCTCCATAGATGGGAAAATTTTTACCGGAATCTGCTGCCGATTCAACTCTTTCTGAAGCAAACGAAACTTTCTTACATACTCCTGTACCGTATAGTCATAATAATTTCCATGAGAAGAAGCTGCAATATAATTCACTCCGCCTGCTGCTGCCTGACGTGCCATCCGTATCGATTCTTCCATCGAACTGGCACCATCGTCCAGTCCTGGCAAAATATGCATATGCAGATCGACCATTTTCTTCCCCCTCTTCCCTTTATTTACCGAAACCTATTACTATTAACTATACCTAATCTCTAAAAGAGCTTCTAGTGAAATCTCACTTTCTATTATCTTAACCCCAATTTCTTCATCATGCCTTCAACATCACTCAATTCTTGTCCCTTCGCATTCGCCTTCAGTTCCTGCACACTCCGATTCCAGCGTCCATCTGCGATCATCTTAAAGAATCTCTTCACCTCATAATACGGCTGAATATATCTTTTCCCCTCTAACGACGGATAGGACCAACATAATTCTTCATACGGAAGCCATATTCTGCGTATGACACTTTTCAATTTCCCCTGATTCCGAACTTTCTGCACAATTGCCCAGTTTTCAACACTTCCATATACACCTCCGCCAGCTAGAATAAACCTTTCCACCTGATGCGTTAATTCTGTATGCTCTGCCTTTCCGAACCAGACTTCTGTCACCGATCTAACTGCATCTTCAAATTCTGCCAGTCCACAACGTTCCAGTTTTTCCTCTCTTTTTTTCTCCTGCTTATCTTTCACAGAATGATTCAAGATCCAGAGATCCAGGAAGAAACGGATTCCACAACCACCTGTCGTAAAATGCTGCTTCATATGCTCCAGATGAAATGCATAGAAATCTGCATCTGACATCCTGCACTCATATCCCGTTCTTTCTACATGCGTCCAGATATACTCCGGGGAAAATTCTACCGTCTGCCCGTCTTTGATAAGATTTAAATGCAACTCCAGATGCACATGTTCATCTCTGTAGAAATTTGCATTTTTCTTATCTTTTGACTCATACAAAAATCCACATTCTTCTGTCAGAAATTTCTTTGCCTTTTCATAGTCCTCATCTCTGATCAAAATGTCAATATCACTGCTCGTCCTCATCCATGCTTCCGGATAAAAATCCCGGATCACCGCTCCTTTTAAAGGAAGGAAAAAAATCTTCTGCTGCTCAAAAACAGTTCGAATCTCTTCCAATGCCAACTCCTGACACGTATACCGATAGATTGCCAGATTTTCCTGCTGCCGAAACTTCTTCCGATACTTCTCTGATATGATATTGTTCTCACCATTTCCAACTGCTGCTGAGATCAAATGTGCCATATCCTGAGCCAGACTCATCTGATAAAATTTTTCCTGCTCTGTCTCCGACATTGCAATCAGCGGAACATCTTCTCCACAGATCACATTTCGCAGACATTGCAGCAGATTTTGTACTGTCTTTTCCACTTTTCTATCCTCATTATTTCTGTAAACTCATCTTTGCATATGCTGCCAGAGTAAAACTATCCGTAATTTTTCCATCCCGGATCCATTCGCCCAACTGCTCCCAATCCAATGCAATATGTCCTACTATTTCTTCTTCCTGTATCACCTGTGGAGCTTCATTCAACTCTGCCAGAAATACATCTGCCTTTGAACTCATTGCACCACTGTCCGGCACAATTTTTCCGAAACTTTTCCATTTTTCTGCTTGCACACCAAGTTCTTCCCATAATTCTTTTCCCGCATTCTCCTTTGCAGAAATTCCTTCTTCTCCAAAACCTCTTGGGAAACCGTACTGATATTCCCTGAGAGCATGACGATACTGCCGCAGTAAAATATACTTTCCATTATAATATGGAACGATAACAACCGCACCTCTCATAACACGGTTCATCAGTCTTTCATATGCAAACAGACTTCCATTTTTTGCACGCACAACATCCACAACCATTAAATGGTAATGGCTCTCGTATACAATTCCGATTCTTCTGCCACTTTTTTGTGCAAATGCATACAGTTCCTTCGGGTCAAGTACCAGCGGAAGTTCCTCAGACTGGGCAAAAAGTTCCGTACATGTCCGACTTAATTCCAGATATTTTTCAATCGAATCCATTTCTGTTCCTTTTATTTCCATTCCCTTTCATCCCTATTTCTTACCAACTTCTTGTGAGCAGGTTTTCATTTTTTCAGCCTTTTTCAACTTTCAGGCGTTCCCGACATTTTCTTACGATTTTCAGATCCGCCCACGTTCTTGTCAATTCCTCAATACTGTCTAAAATATCACAACTTGTCCACCAACGGGATATCATACCCGAAATCCACGAACTCAGAATACCAAAAGCTATCACCTGCAAGACCGCCCATCCTATGGTCGCAGCCAATGAAAGCTCCTCTTCTACAGACACAATATCCTGTAGATAGTTCATTCCCAGCTCAATTCCTACAAAGATCACCACCCCAATGAGTGCATCTATGATATTTCTTTTTATTCCTTTATGTATACTTTTATCCCACTCTTTCAGCTCTTTCTCCATCCCCACTTCATAACGGCTTCCCGTCTGTAATTTTTCATTTTCAAGAGCCGGTTTCAGTTCCAGCGTTTTCTGCACATTTTTCATCTGCAAAATCCGAATAGCACATCTCCAGTCCGGGAGTTTTCCTTGATAAAGTTCCCACGTTGTACTATCCTTTGCAGGAAAAACATGGCTCGGAGCAATCTCCTTCTCCCAGTAATCCTTCAATTTGCTTTTGAACCATTCACGGCAGGATTCTATATCATTCGGATCATAATGCTTGGAAATTCCATAAATACTGTCTTCCATTGTAAGATTATAACATAGATCGAGCACCGCTTCTGCATATTCTGCCTTTTCTCCTTTCTCATTTTCGTGGAGATAAATATGCCAGGCACTCCGATATTCCTGACGATTCTGTAAACTCAAATCTTCCTCAACTCTTTTCAGAATTTCTACTGTATCCTGATCAGTAAGCGGATATGCAATTTCATGAAGATATTCTGTCAGTTTCTTTTGCTTTACCTTTTTAGGTGGATTCAATGAAAATGCATTGACACTCAATGCCAGCAACGTCTTCACATAGCGGATCAAATATTCTATCTTTTCTTCACTATAATTTTCTTCATTATTATAACCAGATAATTCCCTCAGACACTCCGGGTCACTATAACGCAATGCTTTCAACAACTGTCTCAGCATCACAGCATCATCATGTGCAACGGGAACCCCTGAGTAAATAAATGCACTCTTTTCAGACTCGGTTTTCTCTGCCTTCGTCAGAAATTCTTCTATCTTTCCCTGAAAATATTGCGACGGAGTACGCAACGTCCCATACTGCGAAATTCGGATCACCCCCATCTGACATAACTCAAAAAATGGTTCAAATGTATTTTCATTTTCAATCGCAGCAAGAAATGCACGAGAATCCGCTAACTGATTCATGGTCAGGATCACCTGGTTCCCATTCAGTATAATTTCCCGGAACATCTGTTCCTGTGCATATTGAATCTCTTCTTTTGAATTTCTTACAGAATCCAGTTCATATAAATAGACACTCTTATTCATTTCAGTTCCACCTCTACAATTTCAGGAATATTATTAAATCGTGGAATTACTTCTGTATTACTTCCTAATCCTCTCGACAAAATCACCTGCGTATGCCCCTTCTCATAGACACCTGATAATCTTCCCGGGAAATATCCCATATCCGGTGCGTAAAGACCTCCAACAAAGGGAAGGATTGCCTGTCCACCATGCGCATGCCCCGTAAAAATCAGATCAAGATCAAAAGTTGCCGCAGTATCGTAATACATCCACGTATTTGGAATATGGGACAACAGGATTTTATATCGCTCTGTATCTTCCATTTCCTTTAAAAACTCTGCCTGTTCTTTTGCATTACCCCATTCATGTACTTCATAATCTTCCGGTATATACACCGTATACAGTCCACCAATCCTGAATTTTTGTCCTTTAACAGTCACATCGACAAATTTTTCTTCTAACACCTTTGCCCCGGCTTTCTCCAACTTTTCTGTAAGATCAATTCCCGTACGCTTTTCATATTCTATCTCATGGTTTCCCAAGGAAAAATAGATTGGTGCAATCTCCCGTAATTTTTTTACCAAATCCAACATCGGACTAATCTCATTTTCATCCGAATTAATCAGATCTCCCGTGATAAAGATCAGATCCGGTTCACACTCCTTTAGTTTCTTTAACAGGCGTTGGTTTTCTTTTCCAAACTCTGCATTATGAATATCTGAAAGCTGTACCAGCTTCACTGATTCCTGAATTTTCTCGTTTTCAAACTCATAATCTGAAACCTCAAGGAAGTAATAAGACGGTATGATCCCTGCTCCCAGGGCAAAGATCACCAAAGCAAAAACTCCCAGAAAAATTCTCTTAATTACCTTTTTCATACCGCTCCTCAATATTAAAATGATGTTGGTGAATATTCCTGATACTCTCCATTGATAATCTTTTCCCACCAATCACGATGCTCCAGATACCACCGGATCGTCTTCTTAATACCATCTTCAAATTTTGTCTCCGGCAGCCAGCCAAGTTCATTATAGATCTTTGTCGGGTCGATCGCATATCGCATATCATGACCTTTGCGGTCTGCAACATAAGTGATCAGGCTTTCCGGTTTGCCAAGCTCTTTGCAGATCATTTTTACAATGTCAATATTCCGCATCTCATTGTGACCGCCAACATTATAAACCTCTCCCACTCTGCCTTTATGAATGATCAGGTCTATTGCCCTGCAATGATCTTCTACATACAGCCAGTCTCTCACATTCAGACCTTCTCCATAAACCGGAAGTGGTTTATCTGCCAGTGCATTTGCAATCATAAGCGGAATCAATTTCTCCGGGAAGTGATATGGGCCATAGTTATTGGAACAACGGCTGATCGTCACAGGCAGTCCATAGGTTCTGTAATATGCCAGCACCAGAAGATCTGCCGATGCTTTAGAACTGCTGTAGGGAGAACTGGTGTGGATCGGAGTCTCTTCTGTAAAGAAAAGATCCGGGCGATCCAATGGCAGATCTCCATATACCTCATCTGTGGATACCTGATGATATCTCGTGATACCATATTTTCTGCAGGCATCCATCAAGACAGCCGTTCCCATGATATTTGTCTCAAGGAAAATCCCCGGATTTTCAATGGAACGATCCACATGACTTTCCGCAGCAAAATTTACTATGATATCAGGCTGCTCTTCCTCAAACAACTGATTAACTGCCTCTCTGTCACAAATATCTGCCTTAACAAAACGGAATTTAGGATGATCCATTACCGGTGCAAGCGTAGACAGATTGCCCGCATATGTCAGCTTATCCAGGCAAACGATCCTGTAGTCAGGATACTTGTCCAGCATATGAAATATAAAGTTGCTTCCTATAAATCCGGCTCCACCGGTTACGATGATCGTCATATGTAATTTCCTCCTGGAAAATAAGTCGATTTTCAGCTACTCTCATTAAATGTTCTCCATATGGAGACTTTCCATACATCCTTGCTGATTGAATCAATTCCTCTTTGGTAATCCATTTTTCATAAAATGCAATTTCCTCTGGAGCTGAGATCACAACTCCCTGCCTGTTCTGTACCGTCTGAACAAATTCTGCTGCCTGCATCAGACTCTCCACTGTCCCTGTGTCCAACCATGCAAATCCTCTTTCAAGTATCTGGTCTTTCAGATCTTCCTCATAGCCAAAAATTGTTGCTTTTCCTGCTTCTGCAAGATTCTTTCTGAACTATACAGCGTTTACGATACACAATAGGTGGAATCCAGATATAGATTTATTGCATGCATTATTTTCCGCTTACTAAATTAACAAAACTCTGGTCTTGATTTACCAATGCGAAATGTATCTTCCTTGATCGCAAGCGATAATCTCACCAGAAATACAATTTGACACATCTGACAGCAAGAAGTTTACTACTTCTGCTACTTCCTCTGGCAAAAAGAAACGGTTAGATGGTTGCCAATTTGCATACATATTACCATTTCTATCAACGCCAGTCATATCAGAAGCGGTTACACCCGGAGCAACACCATTCACTCTGATGCCTTCACTTATAACTTTAGATGCAAAGCATTCAATAAAACTATTAGAAGCAGCCTTTGTCAAACCATATGGAATATCATCAGACCTTCTGGATCGTTCTGAAGTAATAACTACCACATTTCCATTTTTATCATCTAAGCTTTCTAAATACTCAATATATGCCTTAACCATAAAGTAATTTCCCTTCAGATTAATGTTCATCTGGGAATCCCAACCCTCTTCTGTAACATTTCTAAAATTACCCTCATGAAGAGAGATTCCTGCATTACTTACAAGACCATGTATTTTACCACCAAATATGTGAGATACTTGCTTAATAAATTCACTCATATGAGATACATCAGCAGAATCAAATACCAAATAACTGCATTTTTTTCCTAATTCTAATGCAGCTTTCTTTAGCTTATCCTCATTGCGCCCTGTAATAAGGATCTTTGCACCTTCAGCAATAGATCTTTTTGCAATATAATATCCCAATCCAGAACCACCTCCGGTAACTATTATATTCTTACCAGCAAGCTGATGGCTCGGTGCTGATTCTTTAACTTCCACAGTAATGTGATATTCAGGTACACCATTAATCACATATCTAACCATTCTTTTTAAATAATTTGCTATTCCCACGGATTTTTTAACCTCTTTTCTATTCTGTAATATATGCTCACCAGAACACCTGTAGATACAAAAACAAGTACGCAATAAAGCATCGGATATAAACTCGCATATACTTTATAGCAATTCAACACAACAGCATGAAAAATATAATATACAAAGCTTTTATCCCCTATCTGTTTAAATAACTGAACCGATACTTCCTTTCTGATGGAAATTATATAAATTAAGATGCACATAACCATTGCCACTAAAAGCTGCACTGGTCATCAAAAATCCTAATACAGCAATCGTAAATGAATTATACCTGCTTCATTATGCATATGATGCAACATAATAACAAGTATTGCAAAACCCTTTAATGCAGATGATGTATCTCGATTCATACACTGACCTGATTTATTATCTCTTACCTGAAGAACCAGTGCCACCATTAATATTCAAAATAAAACATCTATAAAACTCATTTCTTAAACATCTCACGAATCGCATAAGCCTTATTGCCAAGTATATTTCTGACAATCTGTTTTACTCTTGCCTTACCACTAAGCTTCATGCCTGGAATTTCCTGACGGTTTGTCATCCAGTATGACTTCAAAATTTTTGCATCCTTATCCGCATCAGTAAATACTTCTAACAGTATTGGTTTCTCTGATTCAGTATTTAATATCGTCAATGCTTCTCTAACTTCTTCCATATTGGTTGCTGCCAAGTATTTAAATTGAGAATTGATACAGCAGTTTGCAATTTTCACTCTATGGCCGGCAGCAATATGTTTATTCAACGTAGGAATCCTATCAAGACCAAAGTTTTTATGGAATTCAGCTCCAGAATAGTTGTTTATAACAACTATTCTTATATTGTGAGGAAGTTTCTGAAGTAAGGCATTCATATCGTACATCAGACTGAGATCACCAATCAGAAGATAAACTGGTTTTTCTTCACTTTCACCCTGACCCAAATAAGTTGATAATGCACCATCAATACCATCCGCGCCAATATTGGCAAAGCATCGTATGGATGGCTTCATTTCTACATAGTTTGACATTCTGATGCTGTCAAGAACTGTAGTATGAAGAAGTGAATTATCTGGAATTGTCTTGCAGAACTCCTTTATTACAGCGAGATTAGTAAATCCAAGTTCTGGAAAATGCACAATATCCATTCTCTTCTTCCAGCGAACTGCATATTCGCCATTATTTACAGTATCAGCATATACATTAACTCGCTCAAAGAACTCCTCTGGTTTCATTTCAAACACATTCTTCAAGCAATGATATCCATCATTTATCATACCATCAATACAAATCTGCCAATGCTCTGTAGTGTTTGAGTACACTGGCATAAAGTACTTGATTGTAGAATAGTAAACCGCACCAAATGAGATGATAAGATCCGGTGCCAGATATTTCACTTGATCTGCTGTGATTGTATCTCCCAATGCTTTTGGGTTAAATATTTTATCGTTATCACTATATATATTGGCATAGGTATCAGCAATAACCACAGCATTATATTTCTCTGTAAAGGTGTTGATTGCTCTTCTTAGTTTCCCATCTTCTGTAAACTCTGAACCACCAACAACCATAATACGTTTCTTACTCGAAAGCATGTTAGCGAACTCTGCGAAATCCGCATTTATTTCATATCTATCAATTTTTCTGGTAACAGGAAGCTCCTCTACATCATAGGTAGAAATCTCATTCAGATCATAAGACATATGATAATTGATTTGAATCGGCCCTTTGCCATGATGGTCAAGTTCTAAAAAAGCTTCGTTCATTCTACGGTTGCAATACCAGTAATCAGCATCATTCATTACCTTTGGTACATCCACAGCAAGTTTCACATATCCATGGAACATATCCACCTGATCAATACACTGATCCTCCATATGAAACATTTCATATGGATTCTGATCTGCAGTAAGTGCAACCAGCTGAATATTTCTCTCATAAGCTTCCTTCATCGCCGGTAGATAATTACATGTAGCTGTTGCTGCTGTGCAGGATACACAAACCGGTTCATCCAATGCTTCAGAAAGTCCAAGTGCAAAATACCCTGCGCTTCTCTCATCTACAATCGAATAACAGTGAAAAAATGGATCATTTTCAATGCTTCCAGCCAGAGCTGTATTTCTTGTTCCGGGAGATAATACAACATGGCTGATATTAAATTGTTTTAACAGCGAGATTAAAATCTGTACGCCTTTAATGTGTGTATACATATTATTCTCCTTACCTTACTATAAGTACTCCCTGAGTTTTATCTTCTATAAGCCAGTTAACCGCTGTTGTCTCATCTTTAGATACAACCTCGCACCACCATCCATTGCCTGCAATCCAGCTCTTAGCATCTATCTTCTCAAGGTTTCCATCGTCAAAAAGTATGATTTTCATATTGCCATTTGCATATCTGGTTCTAAAAACATTAGCATCTATCAAAAAGCATTCGGATGTGCAAAGGAGATAACCGACATTTACTGCCACAGACATACCTATGTATTTTGAAATCACACCATACTTATCTTTAGAAGGAATATTAATGATACCATCAGACTGTATTGCATTATAGCATCTGATTTTAGCATTCCCTTCTTTCTGTCGTATTGCATCAATCCATTTTCTGTAATCAAAAGATGTTTCATCATCTTTCACACCAACAATATTGATCAGTACCGGTCCATTCATGCCACAGCAAGACTCTATTTCATCAATAGAATCATCTATCTCATCTGCTCCAATAGTCATAGACTTTACTATGCATCTATCTATCCACGCTGTACTTACTTCTGAAAGCTTGTCATAAAAAGCAAAAACTACTACATTTACCTTTTGAAACCATGCTTCTGTTATAGCTGTGTATGTACTGGCAAGATATGCTCCCGGAAGAGCCAGTCCCACGGTGGTCTTTTCCTTCATTGTACGCCCCATGGCAAAAAATGCTGCACTTCTGGCATCATGATATATTTTTTCGTTTTCTAAACTGATAGGTGCTACCGTTACAAACGAATCAAGAAACGGAAGCTTCTCTTTTAAAGTATTAAATGTCATAGACAACTCCTTTCCAATAAATAAGTGCAAATTATTTTATCCGCTTATTAAGCTTAAATTTCCCTCTCGTAACACGATCAATAATACCAATTGCCCTTTTAAATTCTTCACTCTTTCTAAATAGCAGATAAAATACAATCAGTGTAATCCCACCGCTAATCAAAGCATTTACTACTATCGCCGCTATTCCAGACGGACGAAGCAGTGTGCAAATACAGATTGAGACAACTACAACAGCACCTGTTGCTCCGATGTATTTACCGAGCGGTATCAAATACTGTCCAAGCATCTGTTTTTCAAAAATTGTACTGAACAGGTTCTTTAAAAGCCAAGGCATTCCGACAAGCAGCATAGATAATACTGTTGAAAGCAAAATACCATAAATCCCCCAGAACTGCACCATAATCAGGTTCAGACACAAATTAACGATTGCCGTAACAAGAGGTCTAAATCGATCCTCATGCCAGATACCCGCAGCATCCTTATAGGCATTCAGCAATGTATTAACTTCCACAATAAAGAAATAAACGCTAAAGCATATGACTGCTGGATATGCAAACATCAGTTCTTCCTTTTTTACCCACAGCTTCATAAATGGCTGATAGATTGTCAGCAGGCATGTAGTGCAAAAACATGCCATTCCGGAGATGATAAATGTAAATGTCTTCAGATCAGCAAAGTTCTTCTCTTTTGTTTCTGTAATGATGCTATTACCAATTCCTGAAATGCAAGAGAATATCAAAATATTTACTATGCTAAGCAATGCGGTGATAATATAATAATAATTCTGATATACCGCCAGCACCGTCAAGCCTAAGAATGCTGAAACCACTATGGTGTCAACAGAATTGACAATTACAGAACCAATCTTCGATGTAAAAAGATCCCGTATTCTGCCATTGATTACCTTCTTCTGTTCGTCTGGTATTGATCCTTCCGGCTTTAAATGCGGATATATCTTTTCAGCTACAACAGCTGTTGCAATATTTATTCCTGCCTGTGATACCAACGTAACAATCAGATACATATAATAATCATGCTGGAAGAAAAGAATTACAAACTGTGCTGCATAGCGAATGGTATTTACTACCATGGTTACCTTACTGACTACATCTGCCCTCTGATAAGCCTGTAGAATGCTGTTCTTATAGGCAAAAAGCCAATATGATAAAACAGTTGCTCCTAGATTCAAAAGAAATAGAATATATACATTCATTCCTGCCGGAAGCTCATCCGAAATCAACTTTGGAATGAATGGACATAAAATCAATCCGCCAACAAGCACCACGAGCCCTATGACTCTGTAATAAATCTTATACAGCTTCATCAATGCACAAATTGTAGTTCTATCATCTTCTGCTACCGGCTTGTACATGGAATAAACCATAGCACTGCCGACTCCAAGCTCTGCTAAGTTTAGTACAGAAAGAACCGATATGAAAAGTCCATCTAATCCCAAATACTCTACGCCCAGCCAGTAAATCATGGCTGTTCGCATAGCAAAAGGTACAATCAGCTGATATATTCTTTGAAGTAATCCAAATATTATATTTCGCAATGCATTTTTTGTTCTATCAAATTTCATCCCGCATTCTCCCATATTATAATGGCAAATGCAGGTTTATCCCCTTTTACTTCTGGATGATGTGCTTTATACCATCATAAAACTTATTCCCCAAAATGCGTCTGCCATATATCTTCATTGTATGAACTGTTTTATAGGTGAATACTTCCATTTTACCAGGCATCTGAACTCCATGAGAAATCAGGAAATCGACATTATCTGTTGCAAACCCTTCCTTCTTATAAGAAGCCATAATCATCACTTTGTTTTTATGTGAATTCTTTCTGTATACATCTAGATCAAACACTTCCGAGAACTCGTCCAGCTTTCCCATTGCCTCCAGCGGCATCAAAGTTCTCATACATTTTGAGCAACAAGAACAGTTATGTGCACCATTTTCCGGAATAATACATACATTTAAGTGCTTCTGTGCAATATCCCAACCTGCAATATTGGCTGTCTTTTCACTTCTCTTGTATTGCGCACCGTCTAAAACCATTTCCGTATTCTCGGTCTGAATTAGTGGTACAAGATAAGATTCTGTATACTCTGCCATATCGAAATCATGTGACTGATTATGGAATTCCATCAGCTCATCATAGCTATATGAGCTTGCAAGATAGTATTTCTTAATATTATTTCCTATGCTTAAGATACAAGAGTAAATAGCGAAATAACCAAGCTTCTGCTCTGCTATCTTGTGTGTAAACGCATGTAAATTAGAATTCACCTGATAAATTGGAAGATTCATATCTTCAGCAGCAGTTTTATTGAGCTCATAGCGATCAATAAATCTCTGCTGTGTTTTACTATTTTCATAATCTCCATGTGTTCCACAGTTAAAGATAAAGAGACTATTCAGTTTATAATCTGCATCTTGCTCTTTAGCAAAACGGTCATAGATTGTCGATAAAGAATCTACTCCACAGGAAATACCTGTTCCGATTAATTTCTTTTCAGATATATTTCCTTCTGTAAAGCCTTCCACTTCAACCTCTGTAAAATCAAGGTCTGGCGAAAAGTTCTTCAAAATCTGCTGACCATAATCCATCATATTGCGATAAAGCTTTCTTGATACTTTACCTTCAATTTTTACTTTAGCGTGATAGAACATTCCAAGATAGAGTGGCACTAAGAAAAAGGCATTATAACTGTCTTTTGAGAGCATATCCTTATTTTCTTCCTTCATTGCAAACCACATTGTTTCTTCTTGGAATGGAGATGTCATTCCTTCTACATTGAAATCACAGGTAAGATAACTCCACCCCCCCCCCGAATTTCTGTTCTAATATTAGAAACAGTAAAGCACTTTTGATTCATATTACTCATTGATTTTCTCCTCTTGCTTTTTCTTTTTATAATTCCCATTCCAAACGCAAATGCTTCCTTAAATTCTGCATTCTTAAAGTTGAATGCCAAAAGCAGTAGGTTTGGAATAATAATGCAAGCAAATGCTTTGATTGCCATTCCTATAATGCCATTACCTACAGGTGATACACAAATCCAGGTAATACCGCAGCATACCAGGCATTTTACAAACCATATAAATACGTCTCTTAAAAACCGCAGCCATAGCTTATTGGAATTGAAATAATGTTTAAACAGCACTCTTGATCCAAATGGAGTGTTTACACAAATTGCACTGATTATCGTCGAAATAATGATACCCGGTAAACCGATAATCTGGACAAGACTGATATTCAATACCAGATTAACCATTGATGAGATAAGGGGAATGTATTTTCCCTGCCACCATAGTCCAATCGCTTCCTTATAAACATAAGACATATCCCCCATCTTATATACAAAGAAATACCAAGTCATAAGCACCGCAATCTCAATTCCAAGCATATTCTCTGTTCCTTGCCACATTCCTATGAATGGCTGAAACAGGACTAACAAGCATACTGAGCACCATGATACAATCCACATATATATATATTGAAACTTACTGAAATCCTTATAGTTCTTCTCTTTGCTTTCCTTCGCAATACTGTTACCAACGGAAGGAATCAATGTCTGTTGGATAATATAAAGGAATCCCATTAAGGTAGATATTACATAAAAATAACCATTATAAATTCCTAAAATTCTAAGTCCCAAAAAGGATGATATAACAATAGCATCTACATTACAAAGCACAATGTTTCCGATCTTCTGGCAAAGCAGTCCTCCTACTTTCTCAGCAATCACTTTGATTTCTTCCTTGCCAATCATACCTTTGCATATATACTGAGGGTAATGCTCTTTCGTGACATAAGCAATCCATAAATTGCTGACACAGGTTGAAACCGGAAGAATGATAATAAATGCATAGTAGCTTCTGAATATAAGTAAAGCCGCTATCTGAAGCACATTCAAGAAAAATGATACAATCAGATTTACTTTGCTCACAAGATCAATTCTCTGGGATGCTATCAAAATTGACTGTTTATATGCAAACAGGAAATATCCAACTGCATTATTAAACAGATAAATAAGAAACAGCACATATATGTTGGTGTCACTTGGAACATCACCCGTTATAAACTTATCCAAAAAAGGAAGTATAACTAAGCCGCATCCAACAATTATCGTTCCAATTACGATGTAACATCTTCTGTAAAATGCAAGCAAAGCACAGACCTTATCATCATCTCCGTCAGCTATCGGCTTGTACATGCTAAAAACAAGTGCACTACCGATACCAAGTTCGGCAAAACTCAGCATTGAAAGAATTGATGCAAAAAGACTATTCAATCCGATATATTCCATTCCAAGAACATATATCATAATCGTTCTTGAAACGAATGGTATCAATACGCTGACAATCTTCTGGATAAATCCCCATATTAAATTTCTCTTGGCATTATCAGTTCTGCCCATAAAAACACCTCTTCATATTGCTCACTACTTTCCTCTCTCAAACGCTTCATCCAGATACTTTCTAAACTTCTTCTGCTCTGCTTCAAGGCAATGCTTGTCATAATGTACCTCAAGCAAATTATCCAATGAAGAATCCTTTGTAATATATGTCTTTTCTGAAAGCTGCAACTTATCCAATAGATTTACAAGTCTTGAATTCATAGATACATTACCATCTACTCTTCCAAATATTCTAAATGGCTTATCATAAATGTACGACAGTACAGAACCATGGAAGGAATCTGTTAAAATAAGCTCAGCGTGTTTTATCATCCACACAAACTCAGCGGGACCACAGGTATAGTATCTGCTATTTTTATCTAAAACATCGATTACTTCCAGATTATACCTATCGGAAATTACAGCTATGCTTCCTTTGTACTCTTCAGTCAAATTCCCCAAAAAATATAGAAGTACATATTTCTTATTCTCATCATGGAATACCGGCTTTTTAATTATCTGATCCCACTCTTCTTTTGACAGCATAAGAGTTGGATCCACCAATGTAGTACACTCTCTGCCTACTATTGACTCAATCAGCTTTGAGCCCTGTTCTTCTCTGCAGGATAATGCTTTATAATCTGATAAATATCTTATAAATTCCTGCATCTGATCGTCGGTCAATGTTTCTACTGAAACAGATGGCGATACCGCTACCTTCTTCTCACTTGATGCAAAACCAAGCATATTAATATACATCTTATAAAAATTCGGATTCCACACCTGATCTGAACCCGCTACGAAGTAATCATACTTTGCATTTAGTGTTTCATAATCGGTCTTTGGTGTGATCTCATCCTGATCTATAATATACTTATTAAATTCTAAAAAATTCTTTTCTCTTTCCTTTGCTAAAAGGTACTGATTGTGATTAGTGAGGCTGCTCTTTATACTTAATGCCATGTGATACGGGACTCTCAAAATATTCTTTACCAGTGACGGCTTGTAACAATCTCCATCCTTCACACCGCCACTTCCATAAAATCTTACAATGTTATAAGTCTCATCATACTTAGACAGGATAGTATACATGGCATAATTTTGCAGACGATTTCCCAAATTGGAATAATCATTTATGGTAACAATTCCTATCATACGGTACTCCTTCCCTATTTTTTAAAAGCCGATACATACAACAATGGCATATACCTTAAATTTTTTTGATATGTAATCTGCCTTCAGGAATCCTCCGATGTTCTTCCTAGTGATACTTCTCATATACTTCAACTGGTTCTTATTTTTATAGCAGCACTGACGGGCTTCAAATAATCCAAATACAGCAGCACTTGTAAGACTGATTCTTGCATATTTCAGATATTCAGGATAAATAGCTGATGTATCCGCATTGATTTTCTCCCACATAGAAATTGCTGAATACTTTTTTTCTGAATAGGACAGATGCGAAATGCTGTTCTCGTCCGGCACATGATGATAAAGTATCTCATTTGTCACTATCATGCTATTTGTATTTTGAAGTACCTGCCAGAGAAACTCTGCATCTTCACCGTAACCAGTCTTCGGATTAAACCTACATCCATCAGTAAGACTTCTTTTAATCAGCTTATTCCAAAGCATACCTGACATAATTTTGTGTCTTAAAAACTCATAGATAATCTTATCTTTATTCCAGATTTCCTTTGTAATCCCTATAATTTTTTTTACAGACTCCGGTGAAACAGCATTATCGTTCCCACAAAACACTATATCCGCATTAGCCGAAAGTTCCACCATACGCTCGACCATGTTATTTTCAATCCAGTCATCCGAATCCACGTAGAGAATGTAATCTCCAGTAGCATTATCCAATCCGGTATTTCTGGCTGCTGCTACTCCCTTGTTCTCCTGATTTACAACCTTAATTCTTGTATCCCTTAAAGCATAATTCTCTAAAATTTTTAACGACTGATCGTTTGAGCCGTCATTAACCAACACAATTTCCAAGTCCTTATAGGTCTGATTCAATATACTATCCAGACATCTATCAATATATTTTTCGGAATTGTACACCGGTACAATAATTGAAATCATCATTTTATCCTTTCAATAGCTTTGGAAGAAGTTTTATTCCATCTAATATTTTTCTATATATCACAGCTCCAACTAAACTTAAAACAACCAACCATACATACATCAAAAGCCGCGGTTTTACCAGAAGCATCACAGGCTGAAAGATGTCTTTGACATAAGTCGCAAAGAATACAGCGTGGAAGAACCACATTCCCGTAGAGTATTTTCCTAAAACATCAAATACCTTAGTAAACTTAACCGGTACGCCCTCAAAAAACTTTGCGGCTCCAATCACAAATACAGGTGCATAGAAAACATCTGTGTTAAATCCAAACATATTAATATGTCTCAACATCACTCTTAAGACAATAGCTCCTATCATGCATAAAAGTCCCAAAAACCACGTCATTTGTAACTTCTTAATCAAATTATATTTTGCCATCAAATATCCTGCTAAGAATACACCGAAGTAAAGCATACAACTAAACATTACCTGTAGTATAGTTATCTCCTGATAATTAGGAACAAGTTCATGTATGACCACTTCAATCACAAAAGGCACACCGACTGCCATTCCTATATTTATGACAGGATGAAACTTAAAAATCTTGCTTACGAATGGCATTACCAGCACGCAAAAGATGAAGAAGTAAACATACCACGCATTCCAATTAAGATTTGGACCCAATGCAAAAAGATTAATAACCAAACTCTTTATAGTGAGTTTCCACCCTCCCTCCACCATAGCGAAAGGAATAAATAATGTAAACAAGCTAATCCAATATTCCTGGAGCAATCCCCAACTTTTTTTCAGACCATATGTAAGAGTTTTCTCCTTTGCAAAAAAGTAGCCGTAGCCAGAAAGCACTGCATAAATTCCTACGCAGATTTTAAAGTTTGATCCAATGCCAACCCAGGCATTTGAAAAATCTGCTCCAAAATCATACACTAGAAAATGGTGTGCAATCATAATCAGAATTGCGATCCCTTTTATCTTTTGGGTTGTTTTCTTTGTCATCTTATCTATTCTCCAAGTTTATTATCATTTTGATCTGTTTAATATTTTATACATTGTCTTTGCCAAATTTAAATCAGCAATGCAAAGACTGGCAAATATCTTGTCCTTCTTACTTTCCAAACTCTTTATTCCAATTGTTCCTGTCTGACGCATGATGCATTGAACTGTTTTCATGGATTCCTTATCATCATAGTCATCTTTAAACATTAGTTTCAAATCGCCGTATAACCATTTAAACCGTGCAACTGTTGCATTGCGACTATGTTCCTCCATGCCAGCGTCTGAACAATCTTCGACAATTTTATTCCAAACCTTAAGGCTAGAATAAATACGATTAGGACTATATTTTTTTGCACACATGCTTTCAGGATGCACATAAAAATTGTATTTAGCCTCATTGAATCGAACCACTCTATTAACTCGCTTCATAATTTTCCAAACAACCGCTAAATCTTCCCAGTACCACAGCGTCTTATCAAATTCAATTCCATCAAATAATTCTCTGCGAATCAGTTTATTCCACAAAACACCATTTAATTTTTTGTGCTCCAGAAATGCATCTATTGCACCATCTTTATCCCAAACCTGAACCTCAAAGGGATTATAATCTATTATCTTGCCTGGAATTTGTGACCTGCACACAGCTATATCTGCGTTATATCTTGTTAAAAAATCCATTAAAGATTCTAGACAGTCTGGTTCAAACCAATCATCAGAATCGCAGTATGCAATATAATCTCCTGTGGCATTTTTTAATCCAGTATCTCTTGACCCTGCTGGTCCCTGATTATTCTGGTGAATCACTATAATACGATCATCTTTATCGGCTAGTTTATTAGCAATTTCCTTTGTAGAATCTTCCGAGCCATTGTCTACCACAATCACTTCAATATTATTATAGGTTCCTTTTGTAATCCCTAAAATACATCTCTCTATTGTTGTCTCACAGTTATAAGCAGGTATAATAATACTTATCTTGCTTGCTTGCTTGCTTGCTTGCTTGCTTGCTTGCTTAGAAATTGTCATATTTACTTTACTCATCATCAATCCCTTTCTTTAAATAAAATCAATTAAATCTATACGTCTTATAATAAAATGCTCCACTTCTTTCTGCCGCTTCAAGCCCCACTGTGGAATCTTCGAAGATGATAGTATCTTCTGGTTTTGCACCAAAATACTCCATTGCCTTTAAAAATCCTTCCGGATCCGGCTTAGATTTTGTGATATCATCATGTGTTAGAACCAAATCAAATAAACCTGCAATTTCAAATTGATTGAGGATATCCCAACAGTTCTCTTTTGATGCAGTCGTTACCACAGCTGTCTTGTATTCTCCACGCATCAACCTAATGATATCTACCAAGCCTTTATTCAATACAGCTTTATCTAAATGATTTTTATAAGCAATCTTCTTAGCCTTGTGCATGGCAGAAAGAATTTCACTATCTGTCGTTGTTACCTGCGGCAAAAAATCAAGATAATGTCTTCCATTACAAAACTCACAATAATATTTATAATCCATATCATATCCATAAGGTGCAATTGCCTCTTTGTAAGCATGATAATTTACATCTTTTGTATCAAAAAGTGTTCCGTCTAAATCTACAATAATCAGTTTCAATTTGTAATCCCCTTATAGTTCTATAACCTTTCTCTCTAATTCCTCATCCGAAGCAATAAGCTCTTTTCTTTCAGAATATGGACAACCATATATAATCTTGATAAAAGATAATCCTGCTTCCTGCAAAATATTCAATGCTGAAATCTTAAATTCCTCATTCTCCACTGTGTAACCTATAAAGGATGCCCCTCTATTTTGCAACACTTCCAATTTCTCTTTATTGCTTTCTGTTAAGATACCATCCGAACCTAAGATATTATCCAAATCAATGAAATACAACGTATAGTCTCGCTGCATATCCTTCCAAAGACGTTCATCTCCCCAATTTTCATAAGCAATAGAATTAACATATCGGAATACCCGTCCAGAATAACCAATTAGATAGGAAATCACATGACTTACATAAAGTTTTGAAATCGGATAACTGGCATCATTTAAATGTTCGTACGCTTTTACAAAATCTGCTGCTCTCTTGAATCCATACAGTCCAAGGCAAATCACATCAGAACGAACTCGTTTCTCTATAATATCTAAAAGGTTTCCCTGCTCATTTACAATTAAGAAACTTTTATTTCTAAGATTATGAACATCTCGTTCCCAGGTATTTAGATCGAGACCTGCTACAAAATTCCCCTGTGGCACTTCTTCCGTTTTTAAATAATTGTCTGCATCTTTAACCACAACCTGTTCCGTCACATTAGCCTTTTGAATTGCCTGATATACCGTTTCCGCCGGACCGGAAGTCATTTGATCCAAAAGCACAAATTCAAGCGGATAACCTTTCACCTCTTGAACGATAATCGATTCTGCGTCAAAATGCTCTGTATCCTCCTTTAACAGAACAATCAAAACCCTCCGGTATTTATCAGAAAAAACACCTTCTATGCTTCGCTCAATCAGCAATTTCCCATTTGGATGGCGGTTTAAGTACTGTGGAATTCCATTCATAATTTTTCGTCCTACACAAGGAACAATCAATGTACTCATTACACACCCTCCCTTACTCTTGTTTCTAATGCATGAATATCTGCTAATACAAGTGCTGTTTTTTCATTCAGATAATTGTAAGTTAGTTCATCCTTCGTATATGGATAAATACGAATCAATTTTTGTAACAAGGAATAATAAATCTCAAGAACATAGTCTGGATTTACTTTTCGTATTTCATCCAATAGCAAATCACGGAAGACAATCAATCGTAAAACCGTATTCATGTTGACATCTTTCTCAAATCGATAAGACCACATAACCTGAACATCCTGCAAAAGTGTGCCGATATCTAAGAACCATGAATCGTAAAAAGAATCCAAAAAGTCAATAAAATATAATCGGTCATCCTTGACGATGATATTTTCCAATGTCATATCACCATGACATTGAGAATTGGTTAATTTATGCCAATCATGTCTTTCTAACAAGTCCAATGATTGATTGATTACTGCGTTATTTTTATCTTTCAATTTTCCTCGCAAATCCAAAAGCTTTTTTCTAAAAATCTCTTCAACAGGTACTGCACTTTCCAGAACAGTAATCGGTTTGTTCGGTACAATGCTACTAACTAATGATTCAACAATTCCTTTTACCTTGCCAATTTCCATAGTTTTAATGTATTCCGCAAGAGTAACACCTTGAACATACTCCATATCAAAGAAGAACAGACCATCATCTGTATACCCATGGTCTAGCACGCGAGGTGCTCTAATCGGATCACCCGAAAAGGATGCTTGCTTTTTACTTTGAACTTCTAATCTTTCATTATAATCTACATCTTTTGAAATCTTGCGAACAAAAACTTGTCCATCATCATCTTCCATCAAAAAGATCTGGCAACCAGAATGGCCGCCTAAATTGTAGCTATTCATACCTAATCCTCTGCTGTCTTTCTTATTTTAACACTTCAAAGTATTCTGAATTCTGTGCCTGTTCATATTCGATTGGTGTACCAAATGGAACATGGAAATCAGTGGTATAATTTCTTACTTCAAGACCTTTTTTACACATTACATTATAAATACCACTCACAAAAAATTCGCTGTAATTACAATTTTGCAGATATTCATCCGCCATTTCACGAAACATCTGTGCATTGCGGACCATATATGCACCACAAATTGCATGATTGCTGACAACCTTTTTTTCTACGGTTCCAACAATTCGTCCGTTCTCATACTGAACATAACTGAACTGCGGCTCATTAGATTCAAAAGTTAGTAACGCTCCATCATAATTCCAATTTTCAGAATTCATATCCTCTGCAAACCTATCGCATGCAAACATGTGGTCACAGTCATTGAATAAAATAGGTTGATCATCATTAATATTCTTTAGTCCTGCCAAACAAGTCATAACCGGTCCAGCCTTAACCTCTTCAAAGTCCACTGCTTCAATTTGGGCCTCCGGAAAATATTCCAGAATTACTTCATCAATCTGGAATTCTGCAATATGCTGCTTCAGTACAACAAATGTGATATCTGCCAGATCCACATATTTTTCAATCGATTTTGTTGCCCAATACAAGAACGGTTTACCACTAATTTCAATCAATGGCTTTGGCATAACAAATCCATTCTTAAAAAAGCGGGATCCTGCACCCCCCATCGGCATAATTAAATGTAATTTTTTCATTAACACTTCACCTCAAACTTCTACTTTACTGCTTTACTGCTTGCTTCCTCATAATCTTTTTAATTATTGATGACTTCTATGTTCTGATACTCCCCCCGGTAATGCTGTGTATAGCTCTCTCTATTGTTTTCTCAGCATTATAAGCAGCCATTATAACCGACACTTTATACTTTTCCATCTTATTTTCCTCTCTGCTCAAGCCAGATCTTCTGCTGTTCCTCTAATTGTTGCATCAGCTTCTCAGCTGCTGCGTTGCCGTTAAAATTAGTTCTTACATATTCACAGCCTGTCTTCGCAATCTTTTCAAGTTCTTCCTGATGTTCATCCATTTGATAATATTCAATAACACGCTTCAAATCTTCTTTCGATCCGTCATATGTAATATAATGAACTCCCGGAACAAGCCCCCAATCTCGATATGCTGGCATATCTTGACCAATATAGGCACAACCACAAGCCATCCCCTCTACGAAACCAATCCCTGGAATACCAAGAATTTCCTCTCCGACTATGCACATCTTATAAGAGTTAAATGCTTCTACCATGTCAAAAGAATAATACTTCTTCTGCTTTCCAACATTTAATCTGTTATAAACCTTCTTATATAACAACACAATTTTATTGTCCGTAGCCTTGTATTCCTTGCCTGCATTATCCTCTAAATAATCACTGCTGGTGCAATAAATCGTATCCTTGAAAAATTCCGGATTATCCTTAATCTGTTTTCTTGATGGCTGATCGCAAGAATCGCCATAGGTATCTAAAAACTCTTTGTGTAATTTATATGTAATCGTACCAGTTGCAAAAGCCATATTTTTTCTCTCTGCAAAAAGCTTCTTATTCTGAAATCTCTCTGCATACACAAAAGGATGTGTCACCCAAGGTTTATCAACATGATAATATCTTCGGTAAAGATCACAGTTTTTCTGAAGATCTACTTCTCCAAATAAACAACTGACATTTGCTTGATTGATGATGTCACTCTCTTCCTCTCTACCGTGAAAATGAAGCATGCTAAGTGCCTTAAAAGCATTCACTCCATCCATACCACGATAATTATCCGCACAGATATTATAGAGAATTACTAGATCGTCTGGTCTAATTTCCTCCGCCCTCTTAATCACGGTAATCTTTTTCTTATCAATGTTATTGACCTTTAAGGTTTTTCTGCTTTCTGCATATCTGAAGACATTAAGGAATTTCATCAATCCTTCATTATCATTTCTAAGCCAAGAAAAGCCTCTATCATTGATATAATTACAGATTTCATACTCCGGATGTGTGAGTAAATAGTCCATCAAATATTTATGCTTAATTGCTGCTGAAAACTTAAATACATACACCGAAGCCGCTTTCACCAGCATCCAATCTGAATGAAGATTTACAAATACAATTCTCTTTTTATTTTCCATTATTCAAATAAATCCTCCATTTCCTTCACCATATGCTCAATGCTATATTCATTTAGTTTACCAATGTCCAAATGCATGTCGGTTCCTTTATCCAATATCTTTGTCATTTCTTTCGCCCACATTTTTTTCTCCAAATCTAATGACAACGGTAAGCAAAGACCACAATCAACCGCTTCCGGAATCACATCTGACATTACACATGGTAGATTTGCTGCTTGAGCTTCCACAAGTACTATCCCCAATCCTTCAAACCGACTAGGCAAAAAGAATAAGTCTGTGCATCTCAAAATTTCAGGTATATCACTTCTAGCTCCTAATAAGTGAACTCTGCTTTCTAATCCATACTCTTGTATTTTAAGGCAAATATGCTCTTCTTCTTCACCTTTACCACACCAGACCAAATCTATATCCTCTCGCTCCTTGCAAATTTCATTAAATACATCTAATAGAAACTCAGGATTCTTTTGAAATGAAATTCGACCAACTGTAGCGATGTTAAATTTGTTGTGCAATCCCAACTCTGCCTTCTTTTCTTCTACGATAAATTCTTTCTGATATTCTTGAAAATCAATACCATTATGAATCACCTTTGCTTTCGAATCCTTTTTCCAATTTCCTTCAAAAAGGAAATCTAATGCTAGTTCCGAACATCCACCTCTTCTATTTGAAAAAGTCCAACAAAGCCAACGCATAATTTTCTGATAAACAATTATCGGTAAACTTCGACCATCTATCATCTCTCGTCCCTGCTCAGAATTATGAGAATGACACTCTCGTATTGGAACTCCCGCAAGCCAAGCAACAAACATCTGCGGTCCATTAAACAAGTCTATATTAGTCTGGAAAACATCATACTTTCCGATTTTAAGTTCTTTGTATAAAATTTTTAAGTGTTTTAACTTAGTGGATACACCATACAAATGACAAGTTTTCTTTATTTTTACACCTGTTGATATCAATTCTCCTTCTCTAGGAAGCACCTCGTCTTTATTAACAGAAAGCATCACTGTAACATCATATCCGTCTCGTATCAGTCCCTTACAAAGATTAATAACAAACGTATCTGTGCCTCCAAAAGTCATACTGTTCTGTAGTATGCATATTTTTTTCATTTGCAATGTCCTCATATTTCAAATTCTAAAACAGGAAACTATATGGGATTGGAGCCATATTAGTGGCAGTACCTGTGTTGTATCTAACACATATTAAAATAAAATAGATACCTATTAATATCTTTGCCACTTTCCTACTTCTTTTATTGAATACATACATTAACTGAGGTATTAATAATATCTGTGTAACATCAAAGTAATATGCGATGCGTTTAACAAATGCATTCCGAAAACCAAAAAGCATAAAAATTGTTCCAATCGCATAAAGTAAAATCAATAGTTCATTTCTTTTATCTAAATCTAGCAATGTTCTTCGGCAAACCAAAAAAATAATCAACCACATCACCATCAGATAAAACGTCAGGTTACCAGTTTCAATAATTTGCGTTGCATATCCTGAAAAGCGATCTCCTCCAAAACGGGTTAATATTTCTCCACTAAATAGAACAAAAAGAATAGATACTATAATAATCAGTATTTTCTTCCATCCAGTAACATTTCTTTCATAACTCCAGAAGAAATATACAGGTATAAAAACTAGTGCACTCGCATGGAACATAAAGGCTATCAGTATACATATTAAATAATTTATTGGTTTTCTGCGAAACACATATTTGAGAGAGTATACACAAAAGCCAATTGCAATTCCCTGTTTAATTGCACTATATTCTGTAAAAAGTAATGTATAACATGTAGCAAATGCAGCCAACTGCAGAATGTTCTTTTCACAATCCCATTCTTCTAACAAAAATAAAAATACAGGAACAAGTGCAAGCATTGCCGTGATTGCAAAGAACAAAAACTTAGAGTTCATTGATTTTGTCAATAATTGCACTAAATCGAGTCCAATTGAATCGCCCAATTGATAGTCTTTGAAAAAATCTAATATGCTCACATCCGTTTCGAAAAGATCATAACCCCAGGCATACGAACCATAGTCCCACCCTACGTTATATCTGAAGCCTGAGATAAAAAATGGCAGTATGGAAGCCAGCAATAACCTATGAAATATATTATTTAATTTGACTTTTAATACTGCTGATGAAATAAAGAAAACAATCGTATAAAATACTACGCTTTCTCCAATTGATAACGATACCACCATGATTCCAACTCCCTATTTTTACTTCTTTAAATTTTAGCTTAATTATATGTACGATTAATAAACATTTTATTTATTCATCACTTTTTTTGCTAATCTCATCAATATAAACAGACGATGTTTAAGCAGGAAAACTGCAAGATTTCCCTTTATGTTAGATTTATCATACCTACAACCTGCTATTACCTTTTTCAAATATGGCTTTTCTAACTCTTTTATTATATCATTTGAAATTATTCTATGTGATTCATTTCTATTAAATTGCGAAATAGCTGTACCAAAAAACATCTGAAATATGCATCTTTCAACTTGTTCTTTCATACTCAAATCATTGGCTGTAAGTGTTGAAAAATTTTGGTAAATCAATTCTGGTGTAAGCATGCTAAAAGCCGTTTTATTTTTAGTCATCGATTGTTCGTTTTGACGATAAAAATAAAAACACTCATTCATTATATACATGCTGTTTGCATTGTATATAATTGGTTTTGTACAGGCCACATCTTCGCCTATCTTTATCCTATTATCAACTTTCAGCTGAAATTCTTTATAAAGTTCTCTCTTAATAGCTTTTGCACATATGGATGGTTTGAAATATCTTCCTTCATAGGACATAAATAATTCTGGGAAAATTTTTTTCTCGATATCTTTTCTATTATAATAACCTACATCATATTGGGCTTGTTCCTCTTCGATTCTATCCCGAAATACATTTGCAACTCCAAAACATATAACATCCGGTTCTGTTCCTAAAATCACATCAGCTAAAGATGCTAAAAAGTCATCTCGTACCCAATCATCGCCATCTACATTCAAAACATATTTACCAGAAATAACTCTGCAAGCAGCTTTTCTAGCACTGACCAGACCACCATTTTCTTTATGTATCACTTTAACCTGTGAATATTTTTCTGCATATTCATCACAGATAGCAGGACTATTGTCTTTTGAACCATCATTGACCAGGATAACTTCATAATTGTCAAAATTTTGTCTAAGTACGCTGTCTACACACTCATTCAAATACTTTTCTACGCCATAAACTGGAACTATAACACTAAACAACGGATTAATCATCTAAAGCCCACCTTCATTCAAATAAAAATTTTCTAACGATTTAGCTACATGTCTTATATCAAAAGTATCCAACAGCTCTGAACATTCTTTCTTAATACGTGTAGTTAGCATAACCTCGTCTGCCCATTTACATACATTGTCATATAATGATAACCTTCTAATACAACAAACATCTACCTGCTCCGTAATTACATCAGAAATAATGCATGGTAACCCATTTGCTTGTGCTTCAACAAGTACTACCGGTAATCCTTCCCACTGGGATGGCATCAAAAACACATCCATAGCAGACATATATTGTGCTACATTACTCACAGCACCAGTAAAAATAACCGCTTCTGACAATCTTTTCTCCTGTATCCACTTTTCTATTTTTTCTTTATCTTCGCCATCACCAACCAGTAACAATCTAGCATCTGTATTCTTCTTATAAATTTCGGCGAATATTTCTAAAAGAAAAACATGGTTTTTTTGAGGAGTCAGTCTACCAACATTTCCAACTACAAATTTATGTTTCAAATTGTATTTTTCTCTGATATCATTTCTATCTTGTTCGCAGTATGAAAACTTTTCCAAATTGACTCCATTAGGAACAAAACAATATTCCTTGTTCTCAAACATCCACTCTGCTGCTAAATCCGAACACGCGAATCTATGTGTTACCCACTTATCAATTCTATTTTTATTAAAATTATGTAGTATTTTAACATTTGTGAATGTATTATGACTATGAATAATTCTACAAGGAATATTGTATTTATATGCTAATTCTAAAGGTTTTACATAAATCAATGCATTTGCATGCACATGAATTGCTGTATATTTTTTTGCATTATCACGAAGAAACTTGTCAACGGATTTATAATTGGCAAACAGTTTTTGCGGGAATGGAGGCATAATATATACCTTACCACCCATTGCTTCAATTTCAGGTTTAAGCTGATTATTTTCCCGGCTGCGAATAAGAAAGTCAAATTGAACTTTGCTACGATCAATGTTACGATATATATTCATTAAAAATGCCTCTGCCCCACCACTACCAAGATTGTTCAGTACATGTAATACTCTAATCAAAACCTTTCCTCCAACCTACTTATACAATAATTATATATAACATTGTTTGCTACAACTAATTCAAAGTTTTTCACCGATAAACTCTTTTCATTAATCACATCGCAATTAAACTCGTTACCGCAATACTGATTCATAGATCTTTAAATTTGTATGATTTACAACAGCAGCTTTTCATAGCTGGTTTCCTTAGGATTCTAGCAATACCCTTTTTCTTTCTAATATTTTTTCACATAGAATTGTATTATCATAATTATTCTTTACATAGTTCTCAGCATTGCTACCTAGTTCTTTATAATATTGATTTTTTAAAACTGTTTTCATACATTCTAGCAACGAGTTTGCATCTTTAACATTGCAAAGTAATCCTGTTGTGCTATCCACAATAATATCTGATGGACCTTGGATATTAGTGCATATAGCCGTCGTACCCATGGCCGCAGCTTCGATTATAACATTTCCAAAACCTTCTCTATAACTGGGCAGAATCAGCACATCCATTGCTGCAAAATATCTTTCAATATCGGAAACTGCATCATGAATCAATACACTCTCGTTTTCTTTTGCCCAATTCCACAACTTTGTATCTAAGGTGTTAATACCCTCCGGTGGTCCTATCAACAATAGCTTTGACTCATTTTTCAGCTCTAAGAACGCTTGTATCAGCTCATTGATTCCCTTATCTTTTGTTATTCTTCCAGCAAACCCAAACAAAATATCTTTTTCTGAAATATCTAATTCTTTTCTGATTTCTGTACGCCACCTCTCTCTTTTATTGCAATCAAATTTTTTAAGATCAACTCCACCAGTACTTCCATTCCAAACAACGGTTGCTTTGTTCACAGGAAAAATTTTTTCTTGTACTCCTAGTCTCAAATTAGAATTGCAAACACATTCAATAGATGTCGAATTTTTGCAAGAAATCTTCTCTAACATTTTCAATATGAATCTTGCCACACCTTTCTCGCCCAGATATCTATATCCCATCAAGTGATAATTGCGCACCTTTATATTTGCACTCTTTGACGCTATCGAGGCACAAAACGCTGCATTTGGTGTAGAGTATTGAACCATATCAAATTTCTCTCTACGGAAAAATGCTTCTAGCTCACGTATTGCCTTTATCGTTTCTTTTAACGCAATCCCCCTTGGTATATCAACTGGAAAATATTTTATTTTATCTCCAAGTTGATATTGTAACTTGTTGTCCGTTGAGCAAATAACAGTTACATCATATATCTCTGCCAGTTTTTGTAACTGTGGTATAAAAAACGCTCTAATTGTAAGCGAGATTGTTACAACATAACATATTTTCTTCATTACTTCATTCTCCTCGCCGGTACCCCAATATAAGTTCCTGATTCCGTAATGTCTTTTACAACAACTGCTCCTGCACCAATCATACAGTTTTCGCAAATGGACAAATTATTGCTCACACTTGCCCCGATTCCAATCCACGTTGCTCTTCCCACATGAACTGTCCCTGCAAGCTTTGCTCCCACAGAAATATGTACATAGTTTTCCAGTATATTATCATGTTCCACAATCGCTCCTGTATTGATAATACAATGTTCTCCGATCTTTGCTCCTGCATTAATAACAGCATTGGGCATGACTACTGTTCCTTTACCAATTTTACAATCAATCTCTGAAACTGCTGCGGATGGATGAATGGCTGTATACCAGTTTACATTTTTTAACTTTTCTGCTATTTTTTGACGGATCAATGCATTTCCGATCGCAATAATAAATTCTGATGCCTGATATCGTTGGTAATCTTCTACTTTTCCAAGAATCGGACTTCCTGCAAATGTCTTCGGAAGATTTTCTGCATCATCCAGAAATCCGACTACTTCATCTCCTGCATTTGTCACAATATCTGCAACAACTTTTCCGTGTCCACTCGCACCTATAATCACAACCTGCTTTTTCAATCCATTACTCCTGACTTTCTGTTGTTGAAACTTCTTTTTTTATCTTCTTATCCGCTGACCCGGTAAATTCTTCCATTGTCGCAGATTCTCCTGAGCTGATTCCTTCTCTTTTTAATACTGTCTTCACGGTCTGAAAAACAATTTTCCAGTCACCCAGGAAACTCACATGATCTACATAATATACATCTTTATCAAATTTATCTTCCCATGTGATTGCATTTCTTCCATGAACCTGTGCATAACCGGTAAATCCAGGTCTTACCTCATGCCGTCTTGCCTGATGTTCATCATACAAGGGAAGATACTTCACCAGCAACGGTCTCGGTCCTACAACAGCCATATCACCTTTCAGCATATTGATCAGTTCCGGTAATTCATCCAGACTTGTAGAGCGAAGCATTTTACCAAATTTCGTCAGTCTCTCCTCATCCGGCAGAAGTTCCCCATTTTCATCTTTTTTATCTGTCATAGTACGGAATTTGTACAGCGTAAAGATTTTACCATTCAATCCAGGTCTTTCCTGCTTAAAAATAACAGGCGAACCCAACTTCACTTTCACCAGCAATGCCGTAATTCCCATGACAGGAGAAAGAACGATCGTTGCTGCTAATGCACAGCAAAAATCCTGAGGACGTTTAATGTATTTTTCATAAAATCCCTGACGATGGGGAATCTGTATTTCTTTTTTCTGAGACGAGTTTTTATATTTATATTTATCATATAACTTTTTCCCGGCAATGACCATTGCACCTGCACCGAAAAGAGCTGCTATTTTTTTGATTTTTTTCATCGCTTCATTCCTCAATTTTCTTATTCAAAGCACTTTCGGATTACTTCTATAATCCTGTTCTGCTGGTCTTCTGTCATCTTATTATCACTCGGCAGACAAAGTCCTCTATGAAAAATATCCATTCCAATATCCAGTGGATTTCCATCTTTTCCTGTTGCTCCACCGGCAATATAAGCATTTGTCTTCGCTCTTCCATCGCCCTCTCTGGTCACAAATCCGTTCATCCGATAAACCGGCTGCATATGCATTGGTTTCCAGATTGGACGACCTTCTGCATTAATACTTGCGATTGCCTCCAGTATCTCCGTTGGACAACTTTTCCCTGTTTCCGGTATGTAAAGAGGTTCACACTCGCTTCTCACCTGCCGGCACATTGCCTCTTTATCCAAGATCAGACAGGATAACCAGAAGTTCGGCTCACTTTCCTTTTCATTATACGGGTTCATCCGCACAGGAAGACCTTTCAGTCCTTCTTTATATCTGTCATAAATTACTTTCTTCTGTGCAATATGTTCTTCCAGATGCGGCATCTGTCCTCTGACTACTCCTGCAATAACATTACTCATTCGATAATTGTAGCCGATCTCTTCATGTTGATACCATGGTGCTGCTTCTCTGGACTGGGTAGACCATTTTCTTACTTTTTCTGCTGCTTCTTTATCATCTGTCAGCAGCATACCACCCGAAGATCCGGTAATGATTTTGTTTCCGTTAAACGAAATTGCATTATACTTTCCAAAAGTCCCTGTCTGCAGACCTTTATAGGTTGCTCCCATGGACTCTGCTGCATCCTCTATAATAACCGCTCCATGCTTTTCGCAAATATCTCTCAGTTCGTCTACTTTTCCCGGTGTTCCATAAAGATGTGCAATAACTACTACTTTTACATCTGGATATAATTCAAATGCCTTTTCTAATGCCTCCGGATCCATATTCCAGGTATCATATTCCGTATCAATAAAGACCGGAACACCACCTTCGTATACGATTGGATTTACTGTTGCACTGAATGTCATATCAGAACAGAAAACTTTCTCTCCGGGTTTTACTCCTGCCAGCTTTACTGCCATATGAAGAGCTGCCGTTCCTGCAGACAATCCGACTGCATACTTGCATCCAATCTTTTTGCATACCAGTCGTTCTACTTCATTGATATTCGCCCCAACCGTAGACATCCAGTTTGTCTCATATGCCTCCTGGACATATTTTATTTCTTCTCCATGCATCGTCGGACTGCTCAGCCACACCTTTGGTTCAAATTTTTCTATCTGATCACTTTCTTTGAACATATGCTTCTCCTCTTCATTTCAGCTTCTGTATATTGCCTAAAAAGCGTGCAAAAATGCACGCTTCCTCCAAACCAGACCGCCTGGCCTGATCTCAACTATTCTTGCCTTTTCTTATTTTCTTCTCCTGTCGGATGTTCTCCAACCGGATGGAAGGTTGTCACGATCTGCTCTACAAGTCCCACGATATGATCTGAATTGCTGTAGCATGTATCTGCCAGTTCTTTTAACTGTCCAAAGAAGGCTTCCGTATCAAATGGAATTGGCTTTCCAATATGAATCAGATCATTATCGGTCTTCATAATTCCTTCTTCTGCCATCAGCTTCTCTTCATATAATTTTTCTCCCGGACGAAGTCCTGAATATTCAATCTTAATATCTACATCCGGTTCATATCCTGACAGCTTGATCAGATTCCTTGCCAGTGTATCAATCTTCACCGGTTCTCCCATATCAAGGACGAAAATTTCTCCTCCCCAAGCATAAGTTCCTGCCTGCAGTACTAAGCTTACCGCTTCCGGTATAGTCATAAAATAACGGATGATATCCGGGTGCGTAACCGTGACCGGTCCGCCTGCCTCAATCTGCTTTTTAAATAATGGGATCACGCTTCCATTACTTCCCAGCACATTTCCAAATCGTACTGCAACGAACTGCGTTCCTGTTCTTTCCTGATTTTTTACACTTTCAATCTTCAGGCTTCCTGTGTTCCCGGCAGCTTCTGGATTTTCCCCATATTCCTGTTCTGCTTTCGCTTTCTCCAGACAGATTCCCGCCTGCTTTGCCAGCTCTTCTGCATTGTCTCTGTGGCCATGCAGTAATGGAAGTAAATCCATTCTGCCACTTTTGCTGACTGCATCCATGCTCTGAATTACCATCTCACACAGTCGCTTGCTTGCACCCATGATATTCGTTGGATTTACAGCTTTATCTGTACTGATCAGAACAAACCGCTTTACTCCATTCTGCATTGCCGCATAGGCAGTTTTGTATGTTCCGATTACATTATTTTTAATCGCTTCATTCGGGCTTGTCTCCATCAGAGGAACATGCTTATGTGCAGCCGCATGATATACGATGTCCGGCTTATATTTTTTAAAAACCTGATTCAGCCTTCTGCTGTCACGTACGGAACCAATCAGAGTCACCAGATTCAGTTCCGAATGATTTCTGCGAAGCTCCTGTTCGATGGCATATGCATTATTCTCATAAATATCAAATAGGATCAACTGCTTTGGCTCATGGGACGCAATCTGACGGCACAGTTCGCTTCCGATTGAGCCTCCGCCTCCCGTCACCAGAATCGTCTTTCCCTTTATGTACTGAAAAATCTGTTCCATATCCACTTGAATCGTATCCCTTCCAAGCAGATCCTCTACCGTAACATCTTTAATCTGTGCCAGCGATACTTCTCCCTGCACAAACTGATACGCTCCCGGAAGTATCTTCAGTTCACACTTTGTCTCTTTACACAGGTTCAGGATCTCTCTTTTTGCCTCTGCACTTGCTGTCGGAATTGCAAAAAGGATCGTACTGATCTGATACTTTTCAACTGCTGAAAAGATAGATGCTCTTCCCCCTACGATCGGTACATCTTCAATATTTCTGCCCCATTTATTTCTGTTGTCATCAATAATGCATTGCGGCGTACCATTGATCCGTCTGGAAGTCTTCAATTCACGTACAAGGTTCTTTCCCGCATCACCAGCTCCGATCACCATAATATTCCGGCCATTTGTATGGTTCTGCTCTTTTCTCACCTGTGCCATCCTTGTTCTCTCAAGAGTAATATAGCGATATCCGAACCGAATCCCTGTAATCAGGCAAAACTGCATGACTGCTCCTACTATATAATAAGAAGCCGGCATTCTCTTACAAAGCATCGTAATTCCTACATTAAAAAGGGTTGTAATAATGCTTGCAAGTAAAATATGGTTCAGCTCTGTATAACTGGCAAATGCCCACAAACTATTATATAATTTAAGTACCCAAAATACAGCCAGACAGAACACCGTATAAATCGGTGCAAATCTGAGCATTGCATGGATATATTCTGTTGGAATCTTTGTGAAACTGAAATCAAATCTTAGAAGTAACCCCAGAAAATAAGAAAAATTCACTGCGAATATGTCATATATGACCAGATAGGCGGCTATAATCTGCCAATGTTCGAATCTTTTTTCCTTCCCCTTTACGTCATTCTCTCCTCGTTCCGCTCTCTTTTTTAATTCTTTTTCCCTCATTGTATAACTATACCTTTAAAACTCCATCTTATGCCTCGGCACCTTTCGATGCACCCTCTGTTTGTCATGCACAATGATAGCATTTTCCCCCTTTATTTTCAACATAATTCAGTATATTTCACTACCCCCCCCCCTAATTTTTAATATTTTTTTAATATTCCCTTAATTTTTTACATATTTTTCCAGCAAAATCTGTCATTATTATTACACATTTACAAGATTTATCTGCTCCTTTATTTTCTTTTCTTTTTTCAAGAACTTTGTAGATTTTCATATTCCATTCAAACAATCATCACACAATTTTCACAAATTATTTCTATACTATAATTGTTCTTAACAAAGAACACTTTTTCATAAACTTTTTCCCCTTGAGTCACAGAAATGTGGCTCTTCCTTTTTGCCCTTTTTTACTCAGAAAAAAGCCGGTTTCTTATCTTTCCCCAGATCTGCAACTGTACATAGTCATATGCCTTATCATAAAGTGCAAAAATCACCTGTCCTGCCAGAACAGAACTGTAACGAAGCCACTCCGATATTTCTCCTCCGAAAAATAATTCTCCATATCCCAAAATCAATGGCAGATAGAGTCCGTTAAAAAGGATCACTTTTGCCAGCCGATACCACTGCATTTTCCGCTTTACTCCGGCAGAACGCTCCAGGATTTTCCAGATAAATTCTCTTCCCCAAATATAAAATCCCATTCCGGCAAAAGTAATAACATAGAGTTTATTCGGTGCCAGAAGAAACCCAAGCAACACTGCTGAAAGATAAAAAGCAAGTCCAGTCATCTGACCGAACTCTCTGAATACGACACCCACAAAAAAGGAAGCTGCCGCCAATAAAAATAATGTATTTGTCTCTATCACACTTCCTAAAAACATAAAGATGACTGTCATCGCAAGCAGCAATCCACCAAATGCTGCCCTTTTCGCTTTTAAATGCATGTACAAAGATCTCCTCCCATACATTCACAGAGTGAATCCGCAATCCACAGATCACAGCAGAGATTTCCTGTACCACAGGAATTACTGCTCCCCGGTGCATACCCTCCACCATATGGACTGTTGCTATAGCGGTTACTTCCAAATTCCAACTGATTCAGTAACTGCCGGTACTGCGGATTTCCAGGCTCCATGTTTACAGCCTGTGCTGCATGATCTCTCGCCAGAATATTATTTCCACAGCCTGCATTGGCACAACTGCTGAGATAATACCACATTCCACTCCTCTCATTTACCTGATCCAATGTATTTAAGGCTTCTCTGTACCTGCGGCTGTTGATATAATTGGCCGCTGCCTGGAGCCTTGGATCAATCTGTCCGCCTGTATAACCATTTCCGTAGCTATTCCCGTAACCACTACCATAACCATAACTATAACCTGATCCACTTGTCCGATCTCTCATAATCGTATCATAAGCTTCCTGAACTTCTTTAAATTTTTCCGCTGCAAGATCTGCCAGTGGATTATTTATATTCGCATCCGGGTGATATTTCCTGCTCAATTCCCTGTATGCTTTCTTTATCTCATCATCCGATGCACTCGGAGACACCCCAAGTACCTCATACGGATTTTTCCTCATCTATTTCTTTTCCTCACTTTTCTTACTTTTTTTCATTTGTTCCTGATTCTGCTCCTGAATCCGACTCTGAATCTGATTATACCGATTCCAGACTCCATCATACAGGATATTCCTTAAAATGTCCACATCTACCAGACACGGGAGCTGCTCAAACCGTGCTGTACTTTCTGCGATCATCATTCGCAGGATCTGAACCATCCGTTCTTCATAATCTTCCTTTTCCGAGATCTGCTTTAACGGATTATAGCGATTTTTCTTTTTATCTTCAGAAAGATCCTCATAAGCATCCATAATATAAATAAACTTTCCTAAATAGAATCCCATCTTCCGGAGCGTTTTTTCCCAGATATCTTCCTTATAGAGCAGAAGTTCTGCCATCAGCCGTCCGAAACACCACGCTGCCCGGTCAATATCCTGACAATTCTCCTTTTCACACTTTGAAAGTTCTTTTAAAGACTCTCTGATCGCTCTGCTCTGTCTTGGATACGCTTCAATGATCTTCTTCACTTTTCCTTCCATCATACTTTTTGCCAAAAGGCTTGTCACCTTCCGCTCATCCTGCCAGTCATCTTCCATATGATAATAAGCCAGCAAAACATTCATTGCTGCTGCATATGATGTGATCTCGTTCCGCAGCATCATCTGCTTCTTTACTGGATGGATCTTGCAACGGTGCTTCTCCAGTTCTGGAATCCTCTCATACAATGAGGACAGCAGGATCACTGCAAACGTCATATCATATGTCAGCGTCATCTGCCCCATAAATCCATAATCTTCTTTTAAAGTACGACACAGCCCACAATAATATGCTCTGTATTTTTTCAGATCTTTTACCTTCAGTTCCGGTTCACACACCGTCACATAACCAAACATATCCTTCCTCTTTTCATTAAAATCTTAGTTTTTATTATAGCATGGCTGTATCTTTTATAGGAATAGCTGCAATTATTAAATTAGCATTAAATCACCTGAAACTGGTACTGTCGGTTTACAGTTTCACCTTTCTCTCACCTTTTCTCGCATTCACATTGTTAACCTCGAATCAGAATTGGTTGACAAATGTTTTTTTGTGCTTTATACTTGCGTAGGACATAAAAAAATTTAATTAAGATATTTGAAAGGAGTCACTCATGACTAATCAGCAACCAAACGGACAGACAACCTCTCTTACTCAAAATTCAAGAACCAGACAGATTACTCTGATTGGACTGATGACTGCGATCACCTGCATTCTTGCACCGCTGTCAATTCCGCTTCCATTCAGTCCGGTACCGATTTCTCTCACAAATCTGGTTATCTTTATTTCCGTATTTATTTTGGGAATGAAAGATGCTACGATCAGCTTTTTAATTTATCTGCTTCTCGGTACAGTAGGACTTCCGGTTTTTTCCTCCTTCCGTGCAGGTCTCAGTGTACTTGCAGGACCGACAGGCGGTTATCTGATCGGCTTTATTTTTCTTGCACTGATCCAGGGCTTTGCAATGAAATATTTTGACCGTAAGCTGCTCCCAACGATCATCGGTATGCTCATTGGTATGGCTGTATGCTATATCTTCGGAACAGTCTGGCTCGCAAAACTGATGAGCCTTTCCTTCAAAGAAGGACTTTTCATGGGCGTTATCCCGTATCTCCCGGGAGATGCTGTTAAGATCATTATTGCAGTAATCGTAGGACCAAAGCTGTATGCAGCAACGAAAAAAGTAAGATAAATAGAATTAAATTTGTATTTGTTGGAATGATACGCTTGTAAAGAAAAAGACTTCTTTGTGACGAATCGGACGC
>OLPN01000142.1_pt1 | contig 73569 bp, 66 predicted proteins | sample 1672601 | NCBI WGS metagenome assembly OLPN01 (sample SAMEA3136704, study PRJEB25190) | human gut metagenome | reverse complement strand
TCAGGCCGCAGGTGCGGATGCCCTCGCCCACGCCCCGCTCGTTGCCGTAGGCCTGAGCCGTATCGATGAGCCGGTAACCCAGCTCCGCCGCCGTGCGGACGGCCTGCGCCGCCTTGTTGTTGTCAATGAACCATGTGCCAAGCCCCAGCTTGGGGATGGCTATACCGTTTGCCAGCGTATAGGTCTCCTGCAAAATCATTTGGCATCCTCCTCCGTCCAGATCCCCTTGGCCATGCGGAACACCGCTTGGGCCAGCCGCAATAAAAGGCCGCATGGGTGACGATCTCTGCGATCTCCTCACGGGTGATACCGTTTTTCTTAGCGCTGAGCAGGTGGTAGCGGAAGGATTCATCCGTCAAGCCCTGCGCCATCAGGGCCACCACCGTCACCAGCGAGCGATCCCGCAGGGAGAGTTTGTCGGTGCGGCTCCATACCTCGCCGAAAAGGACGTCGTCGTTGAGTTCTGCGAATTTCGGGGCGAACTCCCCCAGGGCGTCCCGCCCCGCCGTCTGTTTGACTGCCATATGGCTCTCCTCCTTACAGTTTGCTGTATGCTTCGTCGCTGACCGGCTCCGAAAAACGGAGTCTTGACAGCAGCGCTTCTGCGCTGTATGATGCTCTTAAAGCTTATCTATACTCTAAAACTGAAAGTACACTTTAAGTCAAGGGGTTTTGCAAAATTTTTTCGGAGGAATTGGAAAATGGTCTATACCGTGGGTGAAATGGCGAAGCTGCTGGATATCCCGGCATCCACGCTGCGCTACTATGACAAGGAGGGGCTGCTGCCCTTTGTGGAGCGCTCCTCCGGTGGCATTCGCATGTTCCGGGAATCGGATATCGAATGGCTGCAGGTGATCGGCTGCATGAAGAAAGCCGGGATGTCCATCAAGGACATCCGGCAGTACATCGAGATGGCGCTGCAAGGAGACGACACCATCGATTTGCGCCTTGCCATGTTCCGGCGCCAACAAGAAGCTCTGAAACAGCAGATGGCGGAATTGCAGCACACCATGGAGATGGTGGATTACAAGTGCTGGTATTACGAAACGGCGAAGGAAGCGGGTACGGTCGATGCCCCGCAGGAGATGGAGCTTGCCGAAGTCCCGGAACGCTTTCGGAAGATTCGGCAGGAGCTGCGCACTGCGCCGGGGACTGCGGCAACGATATGACAAGACTGCTTAGGCAACGGCAGTCAACCGCTTGATTATCACGGTAACTTTATCGTTCAAAAAGTACTACTAACAAACGACCACCCCGGCTATCCGCTGTTCGCGGAAGAGGAGGGGAGTTCTTTTCGCCGGGGTGGAACCTTTTCAACTTGCAGGATAGCGGAATCGCCTCGCAAGCCAGAATCAGTAAAGGACGGCACCGGGCAGAACCGCCACCCCTAGATTACCCTCACGCTGCCACTGGCAGCCCTGATTTAGGAGTAAATCTTCCTAAAACAGCAGGTCAAAAGTATAAAAAATACCCCCGATTCCAAGTGGAAATCAGGGGTATCTCATTTCATTTATTCCCCCAAGTTGCTGGGGCTTTGCGTTTCTTCCGTACGCTGCGACACTCTGCGGTACTCAGCGGATGGAAATTCGACGCTTCAAAATAACCTTTCGGCTACTCCCACTCAGTGACTAATTGAATCCGAGCGTTGCCAATCCGTGTCACATCATGCCGCCGAGGGGTTGATTCGTGCGCAATTTGGGCGAATCAGGCCCTTGATTCGCGATTTCGGGAATGACTCAAATGAGTCGCGAAACCGCAGGTCGCCTCTTCAACCACTCCCGGGTTCCGTAGGGATTCGTAGCGAGTGGCTTGGAAAAGGGTGTTTCGGGAGATCGGAGGACAGGGGCGGGAAAGCCCCCTTGGCAGCATCCCGCTACTTGATCATCTTGCGGCGCGCTTGCTTGAGCCAGTTCTTCTTGAACGTGCCTATGCCGCCGAAGAACTTGTTGTAAGTCTCGCCGTCTTCCTTCGCCGCGTACTTGACCGCCGCAAGCTCGATGGTGCAGAGGTAGTCCGCTGCTTGCTCGAGACGGTAGTCGGTCATCGAAGTCTTGCGCTGCTCGACGACCCCTTTGGAAAGCACGAAGCCGATCGACTGGTTGAGCGCCTGCTTCACGATGTCCTGGCCGTTGTCGTAATAGACCTTCACCTCGTCGAAGCTTTGAAAGAATTCTAGGCGATCAAACAAAAGGCCCGAAATATCGCGCTTCATGCGCGAGGTGAACTTTGCCAGATCCTCGAACTCGCTTCTGCGGTAGACGAACGTTCTATAGGAGAGGGAAGGCGCTGAACCAGAACGTTGAACGAGTACAGCATCTTCTTGCGCGCCGGCAGGTCGATCCCCTCGTACGGCCCGTGGCCGTTCAGTAGCGGCTCAGAATGGAACGGTATGTTCGGGAGGTCGGAGCTGGCGAGGGACTGCTCGTATCGGGAGACCTTGTCGGCAATGCCCTCCGACTGGTCGTGGACCACGAGGGTTAAAAGGTAGTACCGGGCCTTCCCGCCCCGATCGCCGCTCTCGTCGACGAATATGCTCAGGTCTCGCGCCAATATATGCCCCTAGATAGAATAAAAGCCGGGGGATAAGCCCCCGGCACTTGGAGGTAGCTTAAACAGCCACCAAAATCCTTATACCAGATTTAAGCTGGCTATGCAAACCTACCCGCAACGCGAGCGGGTTTCTGGCACTGGAGATTCCGAGGTGTAGCATGCCCCCGCCGATTGTCGGCGTGTTCCGTACGGGTAGCTTGCCTGCTGATGCAAGTTAGCCTCGGCGACTTGCATCAGCGGTCGTACCGGGGCCAACTGGTTTGCATTGTAGCGCATGCATTCTGTTCGCGAGGTCTTAAGTGTCCGATGTGCGAATCAACCCCTTATTCGCGGGTTCAGGAATGGCTCGATTGATTCGCGAAACCGCAGGTCGTTTCATGCGCACCGGCATCGCCCTACGAATATGCAACCTTGTTGACGCCGACGAGCCCTCGCTCAAAAAAGACGACGTCTGCGGTGTGCAGGCACGCCGTTTTCACGGATGGCGCAGAGAGTCGGGGCGCCGTCGAAACGGCGGCTGTCTTTACCCTTGCCGTTTCGATGCTCGCCCCTTTGATGCCGAGCATCGAAAGCAGGTGCTTGGGAACCTCGTAGTCTTGCTCGATGAGGCCAAAGAATGTGACGCCGGAATCGACGCACGCCTTCATGACGCAAGACGAGACGGGCTTGAACGCCATGCTTCCCGCCGCTCCGCCGACGAAGGATCCGATGAGCACAGGGAGGGTCGCCCCGCCTGTCAGGGCGGTCGCGACAGCGGCTCCGCCGAGCATCATGACGGTTGAGAACACGGATTGGCCCATGTTGCTCGCCATCTCGACGGGCTCGATTCTCCCCGACGCCACAAGATAGGAGTTTCGGCACGTCTCCATGGTTAGCACGACGAGTGATGCGATGACGTTCGCGCCCCTCGATCCCATTGCGGCGGCCTTTACCGTCTCGCCGAAGGCGCCCTTTGCTGCTGCGGCAGTGATTGCCGCGGTCGCCGATCCGGACACGAACCCGTTGGTGGCGCCGGCGCATGCCGCCGTCCCGATGGACTTCAAGTGCTCGTCGTCGATTTCTCCTTCTGCGATCAGGTAATCGATGGCGCGGTAGATCTCAGGGGCAACGCTCAGGGCGGCGCTCAGGGCGGCGGCTGTGCCTCCGGCCTTGAGCGATTGCTTCACTATGTCGCTCGCAGCGATTAGTTGGGACGTGGTCATGCCGTCGTCCGCAGGGTCGAGCTTCTTCTTGTTCGAGACGTCGATCGCCTTTCGGCGCATCTCCTCGTTCGTGGCGGGCCTGCCCTCGACGCCCTCAGGTGTCTCGATTCGGTCCGTCAGGTTGTCGCGCACCTTCGTCCAGCGCTGCACCTCTTCGTCCAAGCCGCGGCCTTTCGCGCGCTCGATGCGTATCAGCGTGTACTGCTTGGCTGCTTCAAGCTTGTCCGACGGGATCAGGCCGCCCATGTCGCCGTAGAGCAAGTCGTCTGGGGTTTTGCCCGCGAAGCCCTTCTCGACGGCCCACTCGTCAAAAGAGAGATCCGCATATCTTTTCGGCCTGCCGTTGTACGAATCGCGAAGCGTCGTCGCGAGCTTGCGCGCGATGTTCTTCGGGTCGGTCAGGAACTTGAGCTGGTACTGATCGGCGCCCCAGGCCACATCCGCAGACCCGAGGTCGTGCGAGTCGAGCCTGATGCCCTTGGCGTCGACCCTCTTAACGGCAGCGTCGACGTTCGCCGTCCCAAAGGCCCATTCCTCCGCCAGGAATCCCTTGAGGGAGTCCTGCGCCGCCTTGCTGTTTTTGTAGTTGTCGTAGGAGTTCATCGCGGAGTACAGCTCCTCGATGGCGGCCTCCACGCTGTTCACCCAGCTCGCAGCATCCATCCCGGCGGGCACGGCGGCGGCATGGCGCGCGGAGAACTCGAACCCCTTGTCGAAATCGTTCATCCCTATGCCTCGACGAAGCTCTTGAGCTTCTCGTGGTAGAAGCGTTTCACAGCGTACTGGTAGCGTTGGTCGCGGATCTCGCCCGCCTTCTGATGGAGGACGACGGCCTGGTTGATGCCGTTCGCGCCATCGGCGGCAGCCCTCCCGATGGTCTTGCCTACCATCTTGGCAAAACCAAGCACGGGATTGGAATCATTGCTTTCTTCGGGTTCCGCCGCCTCCTCTCCGGGGCGCAGGGCCGCGAGAAGGTCATCGAACTCCATGCCATGCTCCCTTGCCCTTTCGAGGAACTTCCAGTAGTCCTCCTTGGAAGGCGGCTCGGTATTCACTGTGATGCAGGCGTGGTTCCCGCTCACGCCGATGTAGACGCCTTCCTCGTCGATGGCTTCGGGGTTGTCGAGCCGAATCGCGTCGATGTAGTCTCCGGTGCCTTCCGGCCAGCCGATGAAGACGACCTTCTGACTCGACGAGATGGCGGTCTGAGCGAACTGGTCCTCGTTGAAGATGGAGGCATCGACGCTGCCGTCGACGGGGCCGGTCGGACCAGCCTCTGTGTCATCGTTCTTTCCAATCATGTTGTAGAGAAGCTTGGAGAACTTGCCGGTGTTTCCGGCCTCGACAATAAGAAGCGATTCGGCGGTGTTGAACATCATGGGCAACCTATCTAGAGGAAATATATGGTTGAGGCAATTATAACCCCGAGGTAAACAGCTATATTCAGCTGTCAACTTAATATCGGGGGGGGTTGCAAAGGCTACTCTCGCCCTACGCTGGAGGGCGTGGGGCTTTCAATATCAGACCACTGTCGGGTCTTTTCACTCCTGAATAGCACGCAAGCTCCTAAATGAAAATAATCGCAGGTAAAAGGAGTGAAACGACAAAGAAATAGTCTCCGTCCCAACGCGGGAACGGAGACTCGATGATCGTTTTTACCCCCGCCGTCGCTGGCGGCTTTGCCGTGACTCACGTATGAAACGAAACTCAGCGATACAGTGCGGCACTCAAAAGTGCAGGTCAAATCCATGTCAGCCTACTCCCGCTCAATCGTCAATTCCTATATCCGTTGGTTTCTGGTGCCATCTTGTGACAAATTACAGTCCCTGCTAACACCGAGGTTTCAGGATTTAGAAACCATTTGGGAACCAGCTATAGATTTCCCAGAGCGTACTCCTCGAGAAGAAGATTTGGAGGGTCGGGCAGGTTGTTAATTGCATAGTCTTCCAAGGCTGTTTCGTAGATGTGCTTCTTGTAATCATTTGGGCTATTAGCAAAACCAAAGTAGTTATGGTTCATCCTTGCAAGATAAGTCAATTCTTCATTTTTAAGCACAGACTGCGGGAGCTTCTTCGACAACAAGACGTCTTCAGAATAGGCAAACACGAGTTTGACGATCGATAGCAGCTTGGCCTGCTCGCTCAAGCTTCTGAATTGCTGTTCAAATTTTCTGTATCTGTTGGCATTTTCACTGCGGAACATTAGTACTGCAGTGGCACCCTTGGATGGCAAGATGCATATATGGATAGGCTCCATCCTGTAGTTGGTGCTGGGATTGTATGAGTTGTTGATAAGCCCGCCATTGAAGTCTGCCATTGGACTAATCATTTGTTGGAAGGCAAATGGGACAACGTATGGAAGAAGCTTGTAGTAGACCAAATGATATGCCTTGGATGGCTTCTCGCTTCCGCCGACCCTAACGGCCGTTTTAAAAGCCTTCTCGTCTTCTTTCATATCAACAGCTCTAACTGCCATCATTGTGTCGAGCTCAGGGTTCGATCGCTCACCCAAGGCGGTATGCAAGCCTAGCTCAAGCCTGCCTTTCGAAATTTCGCGAAGAAGATTCTTTGCTGCAATTTGACCCAAAACCTGAGATGTAGGCTCGGAAAGAAGTGTTTCCGGTGTCTCGTAGAGCTTGAAGTATTCCGAGTCACATTGTCTGCAAACTCGTTTAAAAGTTGCTGCTCCAGCAATTCCGACTTCGGAGTCGATGAGGTTTCCGCCTATCAATGCGGCAGTGGTCAATAGCTTGCCATCAACATCGATTTCCTTAAGGCAATACTGGGGGATGGTGTGAGAATTGCAGAAACTCGTCATGGGCTTTCCGCATATGTAACACGAATCAGGTTTCGCTTCGGTTTTGGCGGTTTTATTGAACTCCGACATTGTCCTTTTGTAGCCAATCAGCTCTTCGCTGGGAATGTCGAGTGCCGGAAAGTCCTGTCTAAAAGATATTGCGTCTGGCTCATTTTCGCTCATATAGCTTACCCCTCGTAATGGCCTTTCCAGTCTTGGCAGGCGTCCCTGTCGCCGGTGTTCTGCAGCTCAACCCAGGCAAAGTTCCAGTCGCTGACGAACTTGTTCAGCTTGTTGCGACCAAGCCTATCGGACAGCTGCCAGACGGGCTTGTCTCCGATCATCGAGGCGTACCCGCCAATGATATGATACAGCTCAAACGGGAAGTTGAAACCCTCGTTGGTGTTCCTGATGTCATAGCCCGCCACGACCTCCTCGGGTACGTTGAGGGCTTCGGCGATGGCAATCCTCTGCTCATCGTTGGGCAAGCGCTTACCCTGCTCGTATGCGCGAACGGTGAACACGCTGATGTTAACGGCTTCTGCAAGAGCGCCCTGGGCCATGTCAGCCCTCCTGCGCAGCCTCTGCAGGGTCTCTCCCAGCATTGCAGGCCGGTTCCAGAAGTCAGCCTTCTCGGTCATATCTAAGAAGCCAAGCGTGAGCTTCTGGAGCTCGGAGAAGGTCTCGACCATCTGGTCCATGATCTCGCGATATTGCCCGGGCTCCTTGGAGCTGGCGGTATACGCGCGCTCCGTGTCGCTCGTGTCGGCCTCTCGGCGACGGACCTACTCGGCCAGGGCGTACTCCATGTATCCGGAAGAGGAAGTGATACCAACCGCGTCGCTGTCGATGATCTGCTCTAGGCAGTAGGCGTCGGCAAGCTGGAAGATGAGCTGGGCTGCAAGGCGGACCTGCGCGGCCTCGTCGAGCACTTCCTGTTGTCCAGCTCCACGGCGTAGAAGGCCGCGGAACTGACATGCAGCGCCTTGGCAAGTCTCTCCGCAGCATCGCCCTTGGCCAGGCTCTTCTCCTGCTTGTAGTTCTGAGCTAGGTCCAGCGGGACGCCGGGGGCGTAGTGCAGCTCTTCCTGGGTCATCTTCCCGTTGAGGTCTCTAAGTCTTCTGAGCTTGGCTGCGAACCTTCTTCCGTCGGCTCTTCCGCTCTCCACCGCGCGTCTCCTTGCGCTTTCCGTATTACAGCTGATACCACCAGATGATTAACCAGTAAAAAGCGTATCACAAGGTACTAACCCGTAAAGTCCGTACGGCTAGACTGCTAGTCAGAAAGTCGTAAAAGACGTATCAGCAAAGGAGGAATCTACGCGCGACTACAAGCATGTCGGCAAGGACGAAGTCGAGGAAATGGGTTGCTCGGACCAGATGCCTACAAGGCCATCCGCTAGTTCAACAGGGAGCTTGCCGCCCAGGGCGCGTGCGAACCGTCAACGGCAAGGTAAGCAGGACCTACCCAATCGATATATCTGTTGCCTGCAAGGATTATGTATCGTAGCTACATTGCAGGAAAGCGCTTGGGGCTTAACGATATGCTTGACAAAGCAATTGAGTATCATGCAATCTCTGCGTAATGAGTAATACTAATTTCCGCAGTTCAAACCGCCCGTTGATTCCCAAAGCCGGCGGGCGGTTCCCATTTGGTTCCTATTTTCAAAAGTGCAGTCTGGGCGTCTCTGGTGCAACTTTCGACAACGTCAGAGCACTTGGCGTAACTGTATAAACAAGAAATCCGGGTAGATTTAGGTCATCTACCCGGGCTTTGCTCTATGTCTATTCGGTTATTCTTACGAATTTCACCTCGAATCGGTAAAACCCATAGCGGTAAAACCACTCCAAAACAGCTTGTATCAACTCATAAACTAATACATCTTTTACGATAAGTTACTCCCACTCATTCGTTGCACCTGTTCATAGGATACTATCTCGTGCCATATCGTCCATGTCGTGTTATCTCGTGTTAAACCGTCCGAATCAAATCCGAATCAAGGGTTGATTCGAAAGGACAGGGAATAGTTGCAAAACGGTTCCTTTTCGAATGTTGCATGCGCTACGACTCCCTAATTTGCACTTGAGAATCGTGGCAGGTGGCTTGGAAAGCCGCTGATTAACGTGAATCATGCATTCAGATCTCTTGCTGAACTCGCTTAGGCAGTTTTGCGAAAACGAGTTCGTAGCTCATGTCGCAGAGGTCGAGCACGAGGTCGTCGGGCAGATCGGCATCGAGGTCGACGGAGATCCATGTGCGACCGTCCGAGTAATAACCCGGCAGGATCGCATCGGGGTATTCGGTGCGCAGTTCGAGAATGCGGTCGGGGTCGCACTTGAGGGAGAGCGGGTGGCGCCCGGCGTAAGGTTGTTTAGCATCCGGTTTGACGGTGAACTCGCAGGCGAACTGCCTGCCACCGACCCAGTAGACCATCCAGCCCCACTTCTCGTGGAGCGCTTTGGTGGCGCCGGGATACGAGAGCAGGCGTGCGTCTATGGCGGAGAAAACCATGGCTACTCCTGCCTCCAGCGATCGAGCGTGGGCAGCACGGCGCCCAGGAGAGACGCCGCCTCGTCGACCGTCCAGCCCATCGCCTCCGCCATGCGCGGAGCGCAGTCCTCGATCATGTCGTCCATCGTGGTCTCGTAGGTGTAGCGACCGTTCTCGTAGCACCAGCGGCAGTAGCCCTCGGCCTCCGTGCTGCCTTCTTCATGGCCGTGCTGGCCGAGTTTGGTGAACATCATACCGCAACTCTGGCAGTAGTCCTCGGGAATGTCGAGCAGCTCCGTCATGGGCACCTCGAGCTCGCGGGCTATGAGCTTGATCATGTCGATTCCGGGCTCCGTCTCTCCGCGCTCCCAGCGGCTCACCGCCTGCCGAGTGATGTAGAGCCGCCTCGCAAGATCCTCCTGGGTGAGCCCGTGCTCGTGACGCAGGTGGAGTAGCGCGTCCTTCTTGAGCAGCATCTCGCCTCCTTCTTCGCCTCTCATGCTCCTATTGTCTTCGAGCACTATGGATCTGTCACGCAACGAAGGGTTGCGCGGATGCCGCCCCTTACCGGCTTCGTTCTTGTTGGCGAAATCGCAATCGGCTCGCGGTGTGGGGGATTTAGCGGGCGAGGATCCCCTCGGACCAGCGCAAGAGCAGGTCGATGAGCTGCTTGCGCCCTGAGTCGTCGGAAGGAAGGCGAGCCTTCCAGTCGCGCCCGATTCCCAGGATGCGGGCCTCGTCGCCGTCGAGCTGGCTTGCAAGTTCCGCTTTGGTGCGCGGGTAGGATCCCGTGCGCTCGAACTGCAGCGCCTGGAGCGCGAAGAACGCTCCCTTGAAGAGGGACTCCAGGATGTCGTCAACCGCATCGCCGTCGAACACGAACGCGTGGCAGGCTGCATGGTAGACGCCGGAAGCGCCTATGCGAGCAGCCTCAAGAGCATCGCCTCTCGTGAACGGCCCTACGTCTGGCAGCGCGCCGAATATCGCCGTCGTGTCGTGATAGAACTGGAAGAGCTCGTGGCGCGGCCAAGCTGCAAGCACCCTCTCGGATCCGACGAATCCGCAGGCGAGCTCGCTGTGCGGCATTGCCTAGATGACGGAGTGGTACCGTGCAAGGTCGTCGGCGTCCACGTGGTCGAGCAGCACGACGAGGTCGATGTCGCTGCCGTCACGCGCCTCGCCACGTGCGCGGCTGCCCTGTATGCCGACGAAGACAAGCCGGCTGCCAAATTCTGTCGAAAGCTTGTCCGTCGCATTGTGAGCCCACTCAAAAGCGTCCATAGCAGGCCTCCTCATTTGCCTAGACGGAAACGATTGCCAAATTCAAATTCTAGATTATCTGCAGCATTCCCGGCCCATGTGCCAGAATCGGCTGCTCGCATATTATTCGCGCAATGGCTATCGGCCGAACGTCTGCGAGGAGAGCCTCTTCGCCTTGGCGGGTTTGAGGTAGTTCTTCTTCAGGTCCCTAACACTCATGAAGAACTCCTTCTCCGAGTTGCTCAGCCCTTCGTTCTCAAGCTTCTTCTCGAGGAGCGCGAGGGTGCAGAACATGTCCGCCGCCTGGAACAGGCTGCAGTCTGATGGTGATACCTTCCTGACTTCCGCTTCCAGGAAGGCGTTGAAAAGCGTGTTCACGAGGTTGGTTATCTCCTTCTGGCCGTTATCGTAGTAGACGATTATGCGGTTGAAGGACTGCAGGAATGCGAGGTGATCCCTTAAAAACGCGCTTACCTCGCGGGATATCCTGGATACCATCTGATCGTGACCTGAGAACTCCCGCTTCTTGAAGGTGAAGGACTTATATGAGATGTCGCACAGGCGCATGAAGGTGAAGAGCGACCGGAAGAGCTTGCGGCGCGCCGTGAGGTCCATGCCGGAGTAGTCCCTCTCTCGCCTGATGAGCGGGGCGGAGTGTATGGCATGGTTCTCCGCGAAGCCCTGCTCGACGAGATGGCGTCTCAGGTGCTTGATCTGCTCTGAGATGTCGGAGCTCTGGTCATGGAAGACCAGCGTGATGATGTAGTACGGGGCGTGGTGCTCGTAGGACCCGAAATCACCCGACTCATCTATGAACACGCTAAGCTCAGACATCTGACTCCTAAAATGAAAATGGCGGGGAAAACGTCCCCGCCCTTGGGTGGACCAGGGCCTCTCGGCCAGCCCAGAATATGCTTTATTTTTAGCAGATTATTTGAAGTCTGTCTACTGACCGCGGCCTTGAGTGCGAGCTGAAGTCGATATAGAGAAGGCGACGTTTGTCGCGATGCACTTGATGAATGCTTCCCGATTACCAGAGAGGTACAAGCAGTTTTTATCGTTTCAGACAGTGTATGCCGCCTTTCAAGGCTTTGCCCGCGTAGGGCGCCGCTTTCTGCAAGACGCCTGACATCCACGGGAAGCCAAATCTCCTTGCGGCTGCCTAGATCCAGGATCGCCAGTAAGCACTGCGGTAGACACTGTGCATTATTTACGTCAACAAATTGTCCATGTTGGTCTGAGCTGGTATTTCCTTCCGAAAGTTGAGTCATCATTGACTTGATGTATAGCATAGTATACAATCTGAACATGTTAGAGATACTTCAAACAGAAGAGTTCATCAAGTGGTTCAAACGGCTTCGGGATGCCGATGCCAGAGCACGTATTAACGTACGCATCAGAAGGATCTCGCTCGCTGGGAACTTCGGAGACGCCAAACCTGTGGGCGACGGGGTCTTCGAGCTCCGCATCGACTACGGACCCGGCTACCGCGTGTACTACTCCCAACGCGGGAGCGAGATCATCCTGCTGCTCATCGGCGGGGACAAGTCCTCCCAGCAGAAAGATATCGACAAGGCCAAGAGGCTCAATGCGGAATACCAAGGATAGAGGAGCAGACATGAAGACAGCTACGAAGTGGGATGCCTCCGAGTATCTGGAGACCGAAGAGGACATGGCAACCTATCTGAACGCCGCAATGGAGGACGGCGACACCTCCGTGATCGCTGCCGCTCTCGGCGATATCGCCCGAGCAAAAGGAATGACGCAGCTTTCCAAGGAAACCGGTATCACTCGTGATGGCCTCTATAAGGCGCTCTCACCTACAGGGAATCCATCGTTTGACACTGTGCAAAAGGTCGTTAGGGCCTTTGGCCTAAAGTTTGACGTTGTCACTGCATGAGAACAACAGCAATGCGCGACATTAACCCCTTGGATTTACAATCTCACAAAGCCCAAAATATTCAATCAACGTTTGGAGAAAAGGACTAGCCCTGGATGGAAGTAATCTCATTGCTTGCTTCACTTACTAGTAAATTCGGTTTGCCAAGATTATTTGACAAAATAAAAAAATGGAAGAAAGGAAAGAATTTAAGCAAGATTCGAAGAGATTATCTTACCAGGTCTGCATTTGTGCCATTTCAACAAGCATTTCTTTCTAATTTGTTTCAAAATAATGCTCTATGTGACGAACTGATAGCTCATTGTCAAAAGGGCGACTTAACGAAATCCGAAACAATTAGTACCTTTCTTTACTCTGAGAGAAACGCCCCCGCCGATGGACGTTGCATCGATGCAGAAAAGCTCGTTAGCGCTTATTACGATGAGGTTGCTGCCATAATATACCAGCCGATTGACAAGAAAGGCGAGCCCCTCGCTTCGGCAATACAAGAAGGCATTGTCGAAACCAGAGGGGTACAATCTGGCGTTCAGCAGAGCCACAAACAATTGGAAGCGCGGTTTGATGCCCTGGAGGCATCTTTAGCAGAACAGCTCGGTTTTTCTTCACTTACCTTGCTTATAAATGCGGTAGAAGATGGATCGGTTTTGTTCGCTGATTTCGAATCCGCAGTTGAAGCCGATAAGAGCAATGGCATTTCGGGCAAATATCTTTCCGCATACCTCTCTCTATGCAAAGGGGAAACTCCGCACTTAGATCTAGCGGATTTCAAGGTCATTGGAACCTCTCTCGCTTCCTCACTTGCCTCATTGGCGGTTTCATCAGAGCGATTGGAGACAGCCGTCTGCATTCTTGACCTTTATGATGAAGGAATCAATTGCGCTAAAGCCGTTAAGGAGATTATCAATAATCCAAACATCGATGAACAAACGAACCGATACGAGATTGCTGCAGACTCTCCCTTCTTGTCTTTTGCATGTGTTTTGAATGCTGAGCTCGCATTCATGAACAAAGCTTACTTAATCGCGGACGATCAATTCGCATCGTGTGAAGGACAACTTAACCCAATAGCTAAATGTCATAGCGACATTTCACGTATGTGCAAAGCGATGCAGTATTTGTTGACTTCTGTTTCGCCTGACGACATAAAGAGCTTTGCTGACGGGTTTCCTCTGTGGGGCAGCGTATCTCTAAAACATGAATACGGAGAAATTCTTGAAGTTGCTCTTGACCTGATTGGCGAGACGAGTGCAGTGGAAATCATTTCATCTCTTCCCGAAGGGGCGTTGCAATATTTGCCAAATGCGCAGCTTCGAATGGAAATAAGCACATGTAACGACATCGATAGATTGAAGCACTTCTGCGAAACGTCGCTGAGAAGGCACCTTTTCTCAGCATTCTTTACATGTGCGGAAAAGCTTATGTCCAAAGATCCCACTTGTATGTTGTGGCTAAAAGAACTGGTAGAAAAGGAAGCGCAGGATGTTTTGGCCAGCGATTTTCTTTTCTTCCTCTTCTATATCGATAAATTGAACTCACGTATCTCTTATGCTGAATATAAGTACTACGAAAGCTGTTACAGAAATAATCCTCGATTTCATCTGCATGCATACAGGCTATTCAAGAGCAGCAATCCCAAAGAGGCCTGCAACCATATCGAAATGGCTCTAAGTCAGATGGCCGCACAGCAGACATTGCCGTGTCCTGACTATTCGAGAGAATGGGTTGGCTATCTCCATGAAAATGAGCGAGACTCTCAGGTAATTGACCTAGTTAGACGATTCGTCTCCGTAATTCCCGCAAGAGCCTTCAAGTCAATCGCGTTCGCCACACCAGAACCGTTGGACAAATCGGCCCTTGTAAAAGAGCTTTTCGAGTTATTAGAGCAATCGGGGAACGTGGATCCGGAGCTGACATGCTTGCTTGCACAATATTACGGATTTGTTGTAAACGATCAGCTTAAAGCGCTCAAGTTCGCAAAGCTGTCATTCGAAAACTGTCCCTCACTCGATGCAGCACGGTCCTTAGCTTATGCATCACTTGGCTTATCGTTAGACATTCCTAAAGAAGTTGAGCAGTATGCGCTTCTTCAAAAGAGCACAGAGCTCGACATGCTTATCGCCGAGCACTACCGGAGGGAGAAAAAACATTCAAAAGCGGACTATCTTCTAAAGCGAGCGATTTTTGATAACAGACCAGACTCCCATCGCGCAATTGCCGCATACGGTTGTAGTCATCTGGGTGATGCCGAGAAAGAAAAACCAGCCAGAATTAACTACAATACCTGCGCTTACTTGAAAAACGAGGGGTCGGAACAGCTGATCGTGGCGTTTCACTCGGAGTCTGACTTGATTCCGAGTGAAGGAATTGATGCTCTGGGGATGCAAAACTACACGACAGCATCTCCCCAATATCTTGCAATGAGAAATCATACCATTGGAGATTGCGTACAATTTGGCTCAGAATACTGGGAAGTTGTTGGCATAGACAACATAGACGATGTCATTGGGAAAAAGACCATGGAGATAATCGCGGAGGATCCTTCAACGGTGGTTTTCGCTTCTCCTGATGGAGACATCGAAGATGTGATTCGGCAGATATCTGAATACATGGAAGAACACAGGCAGCAGAGTAGCGTTTACTCTGATGGTATTCGCGTCAACGATGGTACGGTTGTTTTTCTGGGAATCGAGACAGGACATGCGCTTTACCCCATCAGGCCATTTGAGTTTATCCTAAATGTGCTTAAAGGGGACGATGTGCCATTTCGGAGAATGGAAATTGGTTCCTCTTCTCCTATGACAGGAGAAGAAACGTTTCTTCTCTCTTATAATGCTGTCGTTCTTCTGGCTGCTCTAGAAGAGCTAGGCGTCGACTGCGACCCTATCATGAAACGTTGCAGCATAACTGCATCAACAAAAAATCGTCTGCAACTGGATATTCAAGATTACTCTGATTCGTTATATGGCGCCGGGAAAATGGTTTCGGTCGACGGGCGCGCTACTTTGCTGCAGTACGACACTGCAGCACAGCAGGAACTGAGCATGATTTGCGCAAGCGCTTTAGGCTTTCTTAATAAATTCAAACCAGTTGAACTGGCTCAGATCGATAAACTCCCTTCAAGTTTCCCGTTTCTTGACCAGAACACGCTGGGCGACATGGAAACGGCAAGGCAAAATGGGATGTTTTATGTGACCGAGGACTGTTTTCAGGCACTTTTCTCTGATATATCCGAATCTGCTCCTCACAGATGCAGTCTGTACAGTCTTTTCATTGCGCTAGGCATGAGAGAAGCCGCTCTGCTTACACTTCCGAAAGCAATGCAGAAGTGGGGAGCCGATCCATATGTTGATATCAATGTTGCTAACGTAGTAATTCAGATTCTTGAATCGTTTATGCACGGCAACGGAAGCCCTAAACCAAATGAACAAGATACGTAGCGGTGTTACAAGTCGTACGCTATAGCTACTTTATGAGCCATCCTTCTCCTAGCGCAATCCAAACTGTGAAAGGAGAGGCTATGACAGCTTACAAAGACGAGAAGCGCGGAACCTGATTCGCAAACTTCAGGTACAAGGATTGGAAGGGTCAGCCCCCAGAGAAAGTCGAAGCGGGGCTTTCGCACGAGACGCGAGGCAGAAGCATGGAAGCGTGGCTTCAAGAAGCGTATGTCGAAAGCCGCATCTATGGAGTTCGAGTTTGCCTGCGACATCTACCTCTATGACATTGAGCCCAGGGTACGCGAGACGACGCTAGAGCAGAAGCGCTACTGCATCGAGAGCACGCTGAAGCCATATTTCCAGAGTGCACCTGCGGGAGACATCGACGCCAAGGCGGTCATCGATTGGGGGGGGAATTACCTATTGGATTGCCGTACCTCCATGCTCGTGTCCATGGGCCGGTGCCCTTGATAGCGGCGCGTCTCAAACACGCAGGAGAGACGGTGACGCACCGCTACATCCACCTGATACCAGATGCCGAGAGGGCGATCGCAAGCGAGCTCGACGAGGTAATGGGCCATGACATGCAAGCATAGGGTAAAGCGCTCGTACGAGAGAAGCCGCTCCGTTGTCGTAGCGTTCAGGATGGATGAGGAGGCGGCAACGCGGCTCGATGCGCTCATGTCTCTCTCCTGCCTCACCAAGCAGGATTACATCGAGCACAGGCCCTTGACGAGAGCGTGACTGTCCTGTTGAGCTCACGTATAGCGAAGCCACTCTCGCAATGGATGCAGGCGATCTACTACGAGCTCATCCTTGCAAGGCAGGAGCGGCGCATACTCGGAGATGACTTCATATAGATCGTGCGTGCAGTGGCAGAAGAATACGGCGCGCTCTCATCCGAGGTTGTCATCAGGGATGCTAACGAGGCGATGCGGGACGTTCAGAGGCGGTAATTCCGCATACGGATTGTGTAGTTTTCTCCACAAGTTCGAGCGCCCAGCGCACCCAGTTAATAGGGTTTATTCCAGTCAACCACCCGAGAATTCCCATGAGCAAGCTTCTCTGAGATACGCGACCATGAGGGCTGTCAATGGTTGATATTTAGATTTCCGAGTGGGCGGGTTTGGCATCGAGACGACATCGCACCCCTGAGCTGGCGGAAGGAAGTCGACCAGAGTAAAGCGAAGACGAAAATCATGCAGGTTTTGCTCTGTCAGATAGCATCCGGAAGACACGGGGTAGTAATATCGGCGCGGAGCCACCCCGGCTCAGGGGGTACAGCGTGACCGCAGTGATGTCAGCAGCGACAACGTGATGGCGCGATGATACCGAACTCGCCCAAAGGAAAACAGCAGCAAGCGGAGCGAGAAGGAAAGACATAGGATAGTTTTCCTGGTTCAGAGCCCTAATCGAGATGAGGGTCTAGATAGTCGCGACTATTCCCACTCAATCGTGGCAGGCGGCTTAGACGTTATGTCGTAGCACACGCGGTTGGCTCCAGGAACTTCAGCAACGATACGGCTGGAAATCTTAGCCAGCACATCGTAGGGGAGCTTTGCCCAGTCAGCGGTCATTGCATCGCTTGACTCAACAGCGCGCAGGATGATGGGGCGCTGATACGTGCGCTCGTCACCCATAACGCCAACGCTTTTGATGTCGGGCAGAACCGCGAAGTACTGCCAACAGCTATGCTCGCTGTTGCGTTCGCCCGTTTCCTGGAACAGGCGCTCGTTGTATGCGTCCAGTTCTTCGCGAACAATAGCATCGGCATTCTTAAGAATCTCAAGCTTTTCGGGGCTTACTGCGCCAATGATGCGAATAGCCAAACCAGGGCCAGGGAAGGGCTGGCGGTGAACGATGTGTGCGGGCAAGCCAAGGGCAGTGCCCAGTGCGCGAACCTCGTCCTTGAAGAAGTGGTCAAGCGGCTCAATAAGGTCGAAGTGAACACCTTCAGGGAAGGGGATCAGGTTGTGGTGGCTTTTGATGGTGGAAGCCTTTCCGCCGGTTTTGCGAGCACCAGATTCAATGATGTCGGGATAGATAGTGCCCTGAGCCATAAACTGCACGGGCTTGCCGTCTTCTGCGATATCCTGTGCAATGGCGAAGAACTCTTCCCAGAACTGGGTACCGATAATCTTGCGCTTTGCTTCAGGGTCGGTAACGCCGTCAAGCAGCTTGGCGTAGCGCTCTTCGGCATGAACATGAATGAAATCCACATCGAACTGCTTGGTAAATACCTCTTCAACCTCTTCGGGCTCATTCTTGCGAAGCAGACCATGGTTTACGAATACGCATACCAGCTGTTTGCCAATTGCCTTAGCGCACAGGGCTGCAACTACAGAAGAATCAACGCCGCCGGAAAGACCCAAAATAACGCGCTTGTCGCCAACCTTTTCACGGATAGCGGCAACGGAGTCTTCGATGATGGAATCCATAGTCCAGTCGGCTTTCAGTCCTGCGATATTGAACAGGAAGTTGGAAAGCATCTTGTTGCCGAACTCGGAGTGCTTAACCTCAGGGTGGAACTGCGTGGTGTAGATGTTGCGCTCAGCGCATTCCATAGCCGCAACGGGGCAAATGTCAGTGGAAGCGGTAACGGTGAATCCTGCAGGAACCTCAGTTACGGCATCGCGGTGGCTCATCCAAACCGTTTGTTCGGCAGGGGTATCTTCGAACAGCGCACCGCCCGCTACATGGAGGCCAGCTGCTCCGTACTCACCCTTTTCGGTGTGACCCACGGTGCCGCCTAGTTCAACGGCAATGGTCTGATGGCCGTAGCAGAAGCCGAGAATCGGTACACCAAGTTCAAGTACACCGGGGTCGATCTTGGGCGCATCGTCTGCGTAGACGCTGGCGGGGCCGCCGGAAAGAATAATGGCGCTTGGCTTCAAAGCTGCAATTTTTGCTGCATCTTCATCGCAGGGTACGATCTCGGAATAAACGCCCAAATCGCGAATGCGGCGGGCGATGAGCTGACCGTATTGGGCGCCAAAGTCCAGAACGATAACCTTCTGATCCGGAGAGGTTGCTGGCATGTGTTCCTCCTGCTTGACAGTATGATTTTTTAACTTTGAAATTTTACCAAAACAGAAAAGAGGAAATGTGATGTTTCCGAAAAACTAGCATCCATCTCTTCGTTTAGCTTTTGTGCCTGATCCTACTTTGCGGCGTTTAGCCAGGGAATAAGGGTAGTTTGGTTCCTGCGATCCTTTGGTTTGCATCCCATTTTCCGCATCAGAAAATGCTGTCATTGTTGTTTTACCCAAAGAGTGCTCACTCGCGCTCAATTTTGGCACAATTACGCAAATATGGTTTGTGTCTATCTGGTTAAACGCCTGGTAAACCTTATAATCCAGCCAATCGTTCGACTCTCGTGAAAGGGGTGTCAAATGAATGGCAACGACAAAGATGCGCTTCGGTCGTCTCCTTCAGCCGCCTTGGGAATAGGAGAAGCGTTTATTAATCGTAAGCGACTATTGGTTAGCTTGCTTTCTGACAGGGAAGCAGTCCGCGTGATATGCGCCCCTCCTCTGTATGGGAAAACGGTGCTTGCCAACCAATACGCAAAAATGGCTTTTCCTCCCGGAAACGTCACTTGGGTGCAGGCATCCGAGCCAGAATTTCTCGTAAACCTTGATTCGGGAAGTATCGAAGAGGTATTGGATTCTGATGATTCTTCGCCCGGAAAACTGGTGGTTTTCGACGGTATTTCAAAGCTCAAGGGCAAAAGGCGTACAAGCTTGGTAACGCTTATGGGCAAACTTCACACCAAGCAATGTGAAGTGATGGTAACTACCGAAGATTCCACGCTGGCAGCTGATGTTGAACTGCCGGTCGTAGTGCTGGACGCACGTGAAATGGCCCTATCTTCCGATGAACTGCCAAAGTGTCAGTGCCACTCTGGCAACCATGAATCTCTTTTTGAAAGTGGTCACATGCCGACAAAGCGATCCGTACCGCCTGTAGCTCTCGATAAAGAAAAGGGCGCCGATCGCTTCCTTAAAGCACTCCTTCGCCAAACCCCATCCTCTCCAGAAGAATCGCTGGCGTATCTGGCCCTTTTCTTGGGAAGCGGCAGTCTTTCGCTGATCACTGATTTCTTTGACGAACACACCCAACCCGATATTTCGTTGGTTGAAAGTCTCTTTCCTTTTGCAGGTGTAAGTCTTCTGTCGTCTTCGTTTTCTGCGTTTGAGCTTACCGTAGAAGCTCGGTACGAGCTTATGGCTGCACACTATTCTTCCATCGTTCCTTTTTCTCGTTTCGAAGATGAAGCGGAATTCCTTTTAGCCTGTGTTGACTCGTGCTTTGCGGCTGGTAAGCGTGCGCTTGCCTCAAAGGCGCTTGAAAGTAGAAAAGTTCAGCAATGGTATGCGGAAAAGCATGGTGCGGAAACCGGTAATTTCTCGCTGCCGATTCCCGCAAACGAACATTTCTTTGGTGAGGGTGGAGTAATTACAGATGCGGTAAAGACTGAAATCGTTTCTCCTGTTCGGATTCATCTGTTTGGCCGTTGCGAGGTTACGCGTGACGGCAAAAATGTATTGCCAAATGGGGAACTGCGCCGCAAAGCGAAGCTCGTTCTTGCTCTGCTTGTGGTTAACGATGGCAAAGAACTGCCACGCACCTGGATTGAGCGCATCGTTTGGCCGGAATCGGATCCTGCTTGTGTGCGCTCGAGTTTCTATAACTTGTGGAGTTACATCAGGCGTGTTCTTACTCCGCCTGACGAAGAGCCGTTTGGGTCGCGGCGTTCGCGCGACACGGTTTCGTTGGCTGGATTAAATTATGTAAGCGATGTCGGTGAAGTTCACGCGCAGTGTCTGCTTCTGAATGGATGCAATGATCCTGATATTTGCAAAAGGGCGTTAGGCGAAATTGAGCGTTTGTATTGTGGTCCACTTCTGCCTGGTGTTCAAAACGACCAAATAGATGCATATCGCATCACGTACCAGAATCGCGTACTCGATGCGTTGGTTGATGGAGTTCGGGCGCTTATTCGTGCTAACGATCTTCGATTGGCACAGCATTACGCTGAGTTTGCTTTCGGTATCGACCAAACGCGTGAGGACGTTGTGTACCAATATATGAAAGTTCAGCAATTGCTTGGTCAGTATGCTGGTGCTATTTCAACGTTTGTAAGTTGTCGACGCGCTTTAGTGGATCGTTTTGGTATCGATGGTTCAAGCAGGCTTGAAGAGCTGTACGAAGAAATACTTGAAGAAGTTTCGTCTTCTGGCGCAACTACTGAAGCGCCTAAAGATAATGAAGCTTCTTGGTGATAGCAAGGCGAACGCGCTGACTGGGTAACAAATGGCTCACCAATAAGCGGAAATGGCGTGTATTCAGGAAATGCAGAAGATGCTACACGGCGTATGCGAGTGTGCCTGTGATAGAGTGAAGCAGTTAAACGAAAGAAAGAGAGATCATGGGTTTCTTTTCTAAACTACTTAGCGTAGGCGAAAGCAAGCCACTTAAGAACTATCAGCGCAGGGTTGCAGAGGTCAACGCCTTCGAGCCTGCTATGCAAGCACGTTCCGACGAAGAGCTGGCTCACCTTACCGTCGAATTCCGTGAGCGTCTGGCTAACGGCGAAGATTTGGACGATTTGCTTCCTGAGGCGTTCGCTGCCGTTCGTGAAGCCAGTGTGCGCACTATTGGTCTTCGTCATTTCGATGTTCAGCTCATTGGCGCCATGGCATTGAACGATGGCAAAATCGCTGAAATGCGCACGGGCGAAGGTAAAACGCTCGTTTCCACATTGGCTGGCTATTTGAATGCTTTGCCTGGTAATAATGTTCACATCGTTACTGTTAACGATTACCTTGCTGCGCGCGACTCTCAGTGGATGGGTCGCATCTACCGCTTCTTGGGTATGAATGTTGGTCTTATCCAGAATGGTATGGGTCCCGAGCAGAAGATCCCTGCCTATCAGGCCGACGTTACCTACGGCACCAATTCCGAATTCGGCTTTGATTATCTGCGTGACAACATGGTTGCCCGTGCATCACGGCGTGTGCAGCGTGGCCATTCCTTCGCCATCGTCGACGAGGTCGACTCCATCCTTATCGATGAAGCGCGTACGCCTCTTATTATTTCAGGCGCTGGCTCTCAGGCCGCCGATACGTATAAGCGTTTTGCGGCTGTTATGCCTTCCTTGAAGCGCGATGTCGATTTCGAGATGGATGAAGCGAAAAGGACCATCTACACCACCGAAGCTGGTTTGGAAAAGGTTGAGTTCCAGCTTGGCATTGAAGATATTTTTAGCGATCCAACCGGTCAGCTGCCCAATCATTTGCAGCAGGCGCTGAAGGCCCAGTTCCTGTTCCATCGCGATGTTGACTACGTAGTGGTAAACGGCGAGGTCAAGATCGTTGATGAATTCACCGGCCGTATCATGGAAGGTCGCCGTTATTCCGAAGGCCTTCATCAGGCACTGGAAGCAAAAGAGCATGTATTGGTTCGTCAGGAAAACCAAACTCTGGCAACTATCACGTTGCAGAATTATTTCCGTTTGTACGACAAGCTTTCTGGCATGACCGGTACGGCAATGACGGAAGATTCTGAGTTTCGTCAGATCTACAACTTGCCCGTCATGTCTATTCCTCCCAACAGGGAAGTTCAACGTATCGACGAAGATGATCTTATCTATCGCACAGTAGATGCTAAGTTCAATGCTGTTGCTGACGACATTGCAGAGCGCCATGCTGCTGGGCAGCCGTGCTTGGTTGGTACGGTTTCTATCGAAAGCTCTGAGCGCCTAAGCCGTTTGCTTTCCAAGCGTGGCATCAAACATGAAGTACTGAATGCTAAGAATCACGAACGCGAAGCTGCCATCGTTGCTCAGGCGGGTCGAACTGGTGCGGTTACCATTGCTACGAACATGGCTGGTCGTGGTACTGACATCTTGCTGGGCGGCAACCCCGAAGCCATGGCGCAGGCTATGCTTCTTGAACGATTTGGTGAAGATGAGGAGCCTACGCCAGCCCAGGTGAAGCAGGCCGAAGCTGAGGCCGAGGCTATTACCAATCGTGAATCCAAAGAGGTTCTTGCTGCAGGTGGCCTGTGCGTCATTGGTACTGAGCGTCATGAGTCGCGCCGTATCGACAACCAGTTGCGTGGTCGTGCCGGTCGTCAAGGCGACCCGGGTGCAACACAGTTCTACCTTTCTCTCGAAGACGACCTTATGCGTTTGTTTGGTGGCTCGCGCATGGATTCTATTGGTCGCATGATGGAAAAAACCGACATGCCCGACGATATGCCCATTAAGGCATCTATGGTTTCTAAGGCAATTGAAACCGCGCAGCGTCAGGTTGAAGCATCCAACTTTGCTGCACGTAAGCATGTTCTTGAATACGACGACGTAATGAACCTGCAGCGTAAAGCAGTCTATGCAGAGCGTAATGCCATCCTTGACGGTAAAGACCTTACCGATCGCATGCCGGAGATCATTGAAGACATCGTAGAATCGCATGTTTTGGAGTGGTGTCCCGCCAAGCAAGCGAGCGACGACTGGGATCTGGACTCTCTTAACAAATGGGTTATCCAGATGACGGGCATTGAGGATTTCACTGTAGATTCTATCGATCATGACGATGACGTGAATGCGCTTATCGATGGTCTGGTTGAATATTTCCAGGGTCTCTTCGATGCGAAGGCAAAGGAGATTGGTGCTCCATTCTCCGATATCGAATCGCAGGTTATGCTGCGATTCATCGATACGCGCTGGATGGCTCACCTTCAGGAAATGGATTACCTTAAGGCTTCTATCGGCCTGCGTGCGTATGGTCAGCGTGATCCGCTTACTGAATATCGCGATGAGGCGCATCGTGCTTTTGCGGCCCTTACTTCTTCGATCTATGAGGATTACCTGCGATTCTTGCTTCGTGCCCCCATCGTTGTGCAGGTTGCCCCGCAGGAAGAATCCAGCCCGCTCGATGGCAAGGTATCGTACTCCAATCCCGAGCAGACGCTCAATGAGGGCTCTGGTGTTCGTCGCGGTGCTCCCCAAGGCGGTCCTAGCCCGGCTTCTGCTGCGCCGAAGCCTGAAGCTCATAAGCCTCAGACCTACGAAAAGGACAAAAACGACCCTTACGCAAATGTTGGTCGAAACGATCCTTGCCCATGCGGTTCTGGCAAGAAATACAAGAAGTGTCACGGCGCAAATCACTGAACTAATGGGGGATAGCGCAAGCTTTCCCCTTTGTGGCGTTAAGCCGCATTCGATGCCCCTGCTTTGATGGTAGGGGCATCGTGATGTTCAGCCAGTTTCTGAAACCGAGAGGAATCGTCAATGATGACCCTTGAAGAAGCGGAAAAGCGCACCGAAGAAGCGCGCGCTTACCTACATATTGATGAAAAAATAGCCGAGCTTGCCAACTTGGACAGTCGGATTGCCAACCCTGATTTTTGGAACGATACCGATAACGCTCAGCGGGTCAGCAAGCAGGCGTCCGACATACGTGATGTGATCGAGCGCTATGAATCTGCCTGCGGATTGCTCGACGATATCAAAACTGCAACCGAGTTGGCTGAGGAAGACCCCGAGTTCGGTGAGGAAATCGAAAACGATCTCGAGCGTCTGGAGAAGATGCTCGACGATTTCGAGGTCGAGTCTTGGTTCAATGGACGCTTCGATTCCTCTGATGCGATCCTTTCCATCCACCCTGGTAGCGGTGGCTTGGAAGCTCAGGATTGGACCGAAATGCTGTATCGCATGTATTCGCGCTACGCCGATTCCAAGGGCTGGAAGGTCAAGGTTCTCGATCTGGTCCCTGGCGAAGGCATCGGTCTAGACCGTGCAAGCATCCAAATTGAGGGTCGCAATGCGTACGGCATGCTGCGCAGCGAATCGGGTGTTCATCGTTTGGTTCGCATTTCACCTACTGACGACAAGAAACGTCGTCACACCACGTTTGCTGCGGTTGAGGTAATCCCGGTTCTTCCCGATAACGATATTTCCGTGGAAATCGATCCGAATGATGTTCGCGTCGATGTATACCGAGCAAGCGGCCCCGGCGGTCAGTGCGTCAATACTACCGATTCCGCGGTTCGCCTCACTCATATTCCTACGGGAATCGTGGTTACCTGTCAGAACGAGAAGTCCCAGCTCCAGAACAAGGAAGCGGCTTTCAGGGTTTTACGCGGTCGTCTGTACGAGCTCGAAGAAAAGAAGCGGGAAGCCGAACTCGCTGAGCTGAAGGGCGAAAAAATGGAAAATTCGTTCGGCAGCCAGATACGTAACTATGTTTTGTATCCGTATCGACTGATCAAGGATACCCGTAGTAATATCGAAAGCGGCAATGTCGAAGCGGCCCTCGATGGCGATATCGATGAATTTGTAGTCGGATACCATCGTTGGAAAGCTTCGTTGTAATGCAAAGCCAAGTAATCGACCGAAAGGAAGCCATGAATTCTCTGGCAGCTAAGGAAAAGGCCTGTGCCATTCGCACGGACATCATTGAGATGCTGCATGAAGCGGGCAGCGGCCATCCAGGCGGATCTCTTTCCTGCACTGATATCCTTGCAGCGCTGTATTTTGGCGGCGTGATGAAACACAACCCCGAAAACCCCGAAGATGAGGCACGTGATCGCTTCATCCTCGCCAAGGGGCATGCGGCACCAGCAATCTATGCAACGCTTGCCGAAGCTGGCTACTTTCCTGTTGAGGAGCTGAAAACCCTCCGTAAGCTTGGTACTCGTTTGCAGGGTCATCCCGATTCTAATCTTCTTCCTGGCATCGAAGTTTCCACCGGCTCTCTTGGTCAGGGCCTTTCCATTGCAGCGGGAATTGCTGCCGGTTTTAAGCTTGACGGCGTTTCCAACCGTGTTTTCACTGTTATGGGCGATGGCGAAACCGAAGAAGGTCAGGTTTGGGAAGCAGCAACATTCGCTGCTTATCAGAAGCTGGGCAATCTTATTGCCGTTGTTGACCTTAATGGCCTCCAGATCGATGGCAAGGTTGACCATGTGTGTGCCAGCGGCACCCTTGCTGGTAAGTTTGCTGCCTTTGGTTGGGAAGTTCACGAGGTAAACGGCCATGACATGGACGCACTCATCGAGCTTTTCTCCGACCTTAAGGCGTCTGAAACTGCACAGCCTAAGGTGGTTATTGCTCACACCATCAAGGGCAAGGGCGTTTCCTTCATGGAAGACCAAGCTGGTTGGCACGGTAAAGCCCCCAACGACGAAGAAACCGAGCGTGCGCTTGCCGAGCTTGCTGAAGCCCGCGCTGAGCTGAATGGAGTGAAGTAACGTGGTAAAACTCGCTACCCCTGAACAGGCACAGGAAAAGAAGGCAACGCGTGCTGCATTTGGCGTAACGCTTGCTGAGCTTGCCGCAAGCGGTAAGAAGGTTGTTGCGGTAGACGCCGACCTTACCGGCTCCACCACCACAAAGAAATTTGCTGAGGCTTGTCCTGAAAACGCAAAGCGCCTGTTCAACGTTGGTATTGCCGAACAGAACATGATCGATGTTGCTGCAGGTCTTTCTCTTACGGGAAACATTGCCTATACGGGTTCGTTCGCTGTTTTCGGAACCGGTCGCGCCTATGACCAGATCCGCAATACCGTGTGCTACTCCAACCTCAACGTTAAGGTTGCCCCCACGCATGCTGGCATTTCTGTTGGTCCCGATGGCGGTTCTCATCAGATGCTTGAAGACATTTCGCTCATGCGCGGTTTGCCCAATATGCGCGTGTTAGTTCCTGCCGACTATGCTGCTTGCTGTGCCGCAATTCGTTTGGCTGCGGAAACCCCTGGTCCTGTTTATATCCGAATGGGACGTGCTGCTGTTCCAGCAGTATATGCTCCCGATGTTGAGCTCGAGGTTGGTCGTGCCTACGTACTTCGCGAAGGAGCCGATGTCACCATCATCGCCTGTGGCGTAGAAATCGCTGAGGCAATGAAGGCTGCTGATGCTCTTGCTGAAAAGGGCATTTCCGCTGAGGTTATCGATGCTTTCTGCGTAAAGCCTCTCGATGCCGAAACCATTCTTGCTTCGTTGAAGAAGACTGGCTGTGCAGTAGTAGCAGAGGAACATTCTATCTACGGTGGCTTGGGCTCTGCTGTAAGCGAACTTGCTGCTGAGCAATTCCCATGCCCCATTGAATTGGTTGGCGTTCGTGACCGGTTTGGTAAGTCTGGCGAGTTCAACGAACTGCTTACCTACTTTGGACTTGACGCTGATGCCCTTGTTCAAGCTGTGGAAAAGGCTCGTGCTCGAAAGCATGCCTGATATACTCATTTGCAGTCTCAGAATTACACCCTATGAATGGAGCATACTGTGACGAATGAACAGAGTGGGGTTCCAATGGGCAGGCATGCCCAGCAGCCCCCAGTAAATCAGGTTGCGTCTCAGCTTTCGCAGTCGCTTCCTGTAGTGAATATTGAGGAGACCGCTCCTCAGTACACGGGTAATCCGGTTATCACGCTTGACCACGTTACCAAGATCTACGAAGCGCAGCCTAACAATCCTGCGCTGAGCGATATATCGCTGCACATTTTCCCTGGTGAATTTGTGTTCTTGGTAGGTCATTCTGGTTCTGGCAAGTCTACCTTTATCAACTTGCTTATCCGTCAGATCAAGCCCACCAAGGGCAAGATCTATATCGCAGATGAAGACCTTACTCAGATGCGCAATTGGCGTGTCCCGTACCTCCGTCGCAACATTGGTTGCGTTTTCCAGGACTTTAAGCTCCTGCCGAATAAGACGGTTTTCGAAAACGTAGCATTTGCGCTTGAGGTAATTGGCAAGTCGCGTCATGTTATCCGTACTCAGGTTCCTGAGGTTCTGCGTTTGGTTGGACTGCAGGACAAAATGAACAAGCGTCCCGATCAACTTTCTGGCGGCGAACAGCAGCGTGTATCCATTGCGCGTGCTATCGTAAACCGCCCTCCGCTGCTCATTTGCGACGAGCCTACGGGTAATCTTGACCCGCAGAACTCACGCGGCATTATGGACCTGCTCGAGCGAATCAACCGTACGGGCACCACGGTTCTTGTTGCTACGCACGACCGCGAAATGGTCGACAATATGCGTCGTCGCGTAATTGCGCTCGACAAGGGCGTTCTGACCCGCGACCAGGACAGGGGAGTGTACGGTTTCGATGTCTAGTATTTTTTATTTCTTCCGCGAATCGCTTACGGGCTTTACGCGTAACCTTTCCACTACGCTTGGATCAATCATTACGATTTTCCTTTCGTTGCTGATCATTGGCATCTTTTGCATTGCTGGCGCCGTGGTCAACAATGTTGTTGCGTCGGTAGAAAATCAGGTTTCCATTACGGCATACGTAAAGGACGATGCCAGCGATGCCGACATCGAAAAAGTAATGAAGACTATTGAAGGGTATGACGGCGTAGAGAGTGTTTCCTTCACCACGAAGGACCAGGCTCTTGATAACTTCCGTAAGTCTACTTCTAACCCTGAAATCGTCGATCAACTTGATGGTGAAAACCCTCTGCCAGCATCTATCGATGTACAGCTTGATGATGCTCAGAGCGTACAGAACATTGCATCTGAGATTTTGGCAAACCAGGATTTCGTTGACGTTTGCGATAACGCAGATGATCCGACTGATTCTTTGCAGTACGGTCAGAAGACGGTTGATAAGCTCTTCTCGCTTACTAATGCTATCCGTACCGCAGGTATTGCTCTCATTGCGTTGTTGATCTTCATTGCGTTCATCTTTATCAACAACACCATTCGTTTGGCAATTCTTGCTCGTCGCAAGGAAATCGCCATCATGCGTCTGGTTGGCGCCTCGAATGGCTTCATTCGGGGACCTTTCTTGGCAGAAGGTGCGCTTCATGCTTTGATCGGTGCTTTGCTGGCAATTTTTGTACTTGAGATTGCCCGCAACCTGGTACTTCCTCAAATGGCAGTTGCTCTTCCGTGGTTGCCTATCGGTGTCGATTTTGGTATGTTCCTGCTCATCTACCTGGCTATGTTGGTAGCAGGTTTGGTTATCGGTCTTTTGGGCTCGCTGTTTGCAATGAGCCGTTATTTGAAGGTCTAAAGAAGGGCTGAAATGTTCAAGGAATCGAAGGCACGTTAGTGAACGATTTCAAGAAAACCACTAAGGTGGAATCTTCGAACAAACGAAATGCAAGCATCGTGAAGTTTCTCGGTGCTTGCATTTTCATATGCTTAGTTTTTTGCGCGGGCTTCTTCGTCCGCGGAAATACCGATTTGCTTAATGCTATGGGTCTCTCATCTCTTGATGTCGACACAGAAGTGAATCCTGGTCTTACTGTTTCAGGTGATACCTACGATTCTCTTTCGGCTCGTGTGGCTGAAATGGAGGGCATTTTAAAGAAGAGCAGCATGGACGATTATGACCTTGGCCAAGTTACAGCCAAGGTCTTGTCCTCGTATGCTGAGGGTACCGGCGATAGTTTCCTCAAGTATTACGACGAAACAAGCTATCGCGCCTACCTGGCAAGCACCAAGAATCCCGAGGCGGGTATTGGTGTGCTCTTTGGCGAAAATGACGGAAAGTGCTTTGCGTCGGATGTTTTCGAAGATTCTTCTGCTGCTGCAGCTGGTATCGAAACTGGCGACTATGTGCAATCTATTGATGGCGTATCCAAGCCCTCTTGGAGCATTCCCGAAGTGCTTGATGCTCTCTCGCGTTCGGAAGGTGAAAGCGTATACGTTACCTGGAGCCGTCCCTCCCAGAAGCAAGGTGAAAGTGGAACCACGTTTTCAACCACTCTTACGTTTTCTTCCAGTTCGCAGGAAAACGTTACCTGGAGTGTTCACGACGGGGTTTGCACTATCGATATAAAGCAGATCACTTCAGATACGGCTGCTACGGTTTCTTCGGCGATTACCGATTCCTCTTCGCAGGGAGCTCAGGCATTTATCCTCGATCTTCGTGATGTTCCCGGTGGCTATCTAACCCAGGCGGTCGGCATTGCTTCGCTGTTTATACCCAGCGGTGTTGTTGCGCAGATTGAAACGGTAAATGGAATCAGCACTCGCAGTGCAGATGGTGACAGTATCACCACTGCACCTTTGGTTGTTATTACCAACGGCCGTACTGCTGGTTGCGCCGAGGTTCTTGTTGCAGCGCTTCAAGAATCCGGCCGTGCTGAAATCGTTGGTGAAAAGACTCAGGGAAAAGGGTCCGTTCAGGCAATGCAGCCGCTCTCGTTCGGTGGAGCCATTCGTTATACTGCGGCATTCTATTTGACTCCCAGCGGCCGCCAGATTGATGGCAACGGAATTAGTCCCAATGTAGAAACATCGAATGTATCTATGCAGGAATCGGTTGCCTTCGATTCGGCACGTTCCCAGATCTCATAAGGGCGGAAATGGCACGACGTAGTTCTAAGGCGCGCAGACATCCCAAAGCAAAGCCTCAAGGCATTCTTGAGTTGAACGCTCAGGGGTTCGGTTTCGTTAAGACAGCTGAGGGAGAATTCTTTATTCCCGCTTCAAAGGTCAACGGTGCGTTTCCCGGCGACCTTGTTGAGATTTCGCGTCTTTCTGGGCAATCTCCTGACAGGCATTACTTTGAGGCTTCCCGCAAACCCTCTGCTCGTGTTGCGCGTGTTATCATGCGTGCACGCGATACCCTTATTGGTCGCTATGAGGTTGCTGAGCCATTTGGTGTTGTGGTGCCTGAAGATCCTTCTGTCCCTTGTGATATTTTTACGCTCAGAAGCGATGCGCCTCATGTTAATGATGGTGATTTGGTCGAGGTTCGCATCATCGAGTTTCCTACGCGAAATTCTGCTGCTACGGGCACCGTTGTACGTGTTCTTGGCTCGGAATCAGATACCGATATTGCTATCGACCTGATTATTGCTGAGCATCAATTTGAAACCGAGTTTTCTCCGGCTGCCCTCGAAGAGGCTGAACACTGTTCGCTTGATGCTTCTCTTGCTACGGTGCAGGGTTATCGCGATTTACGCGATGAGTTTATCTTTACCATCGATCCTGTTGATGCTCGAGATTTTGACGATGCGATTTCCCTTGAGCGCAAGGATGGCAACTTTGTGCTTGGTGTGCATATCGCTGATGTGTCTCGATTTGTTGCCTATGACTCATCGCTCGATATGGATGCACGGAGACGCGCAACCTCGGTGTATTTGGTGGACCGAGTTCTTCCTATGTTACCGGAGAAACTGAGCAATGGACTGTGCTCCTTGATGCCTGAAGTGGATCGCTGCACCATCAGTGTTAAGGTCGAACTGTCTCCAGGCGGCTCAGTGCTTTCGTACGAGGTTTTTCCCTCTGTTATTCGCTCTAAAGCGCGTCTGTCATACGATCAGGCTCAGGCGATCCTTGAGGCGTCCAACCGCTCTCGTTCTGTGGGGCAATGTATGCAAGCTCTTGCTGAATGTGAAATGCCGTATGGGGCAAAGGCTTTGTCTGACGAAACGGTCCATGCCCTCATTGACCGCGTGCCAAAGCTTGGCACATTGGCAAAGGCTCTGTTTTCTCGTCGTAAAAAAGATGGCTGCATGGATTTTGACAGGGTCGAGGCAAAAGCTAAGCTTGATGGGGAAGGGCATCCTCTAGAAATCACCTATCGTCGCCGAACTGCTGCGACTGAGCTTATAGAAGAAGCTATGATCTTGGCCAATAGCCTTGTTGCTCAGTGGCTTACCGAAATTGGATTGCCCTGTGTGTACCGAGTGCATGATGCCCCTGATGGAGATGCATTGCGCGCGCTATACGAAGTTCTTCAGGAATCCTCATTGTTTTCGGATGTGAACAAGCGCCTTTTCTGCGACGGCAATCCTCATGCTTTGCAGGATGTATTAGCCCGCGTGCAGGGAACGCCTCAACAAGAGTTGGTGAATGTGTTGCTGCTTCGCGCGATGAAGCGAGCCGTTTATCGCACCGAGTTGAGCGATCATTATGGCTTGGCTCTGCAAACGTATTGTCATTTCACCAGTCCAATTCGTAGATATCCTGATTTGCTGGTGCATCGAATGCTTAAAGAGGCATTTTTCGGTCACAGCGCAACCTATGAGGCGCAACGTAATTCGCTTGCATGGATGGCTGAGCATTCGTCTCATATGGAGCGCGAAGCGGAAAAAGCCGCTCGGCAGTCTCAGCTCACTAAGATCATTGAGTATCTTGAGCGGTTTACAGGGCAAACTTTTACTGGTGTTGTTTCTTCGGTTTCTACCTTTGGCCTTATGGTTCGTTTGGAATGCACGGCAACGGGCTCTCTTGCTATCGAGGATCTTGGTGAAGAGTATTTTTCGTATGATCCTGAAAGGCAAATGCTCAACGGTGCATCAACGGGTGTTCGTTATCGTCTTGGACAAACAATTCAGGTTGTTCTTGTTTCCGCGAAGCCTCGTGAACGCAGATTGCGTTTCAAGCTTGCCACTTCGTATGAGTAATGCTTGTACTGTGACTGCATCGCAATTGATTTCCTGGTGCGGGGTATAATTCTTCAGTATTCGAATTGTTACTACTGGGCTTGCGCCCCTTAAGAATCGTAGGTCTCTTATGGCTAAACTTGCAGACAAAATGTATTTGAAGCGTTTGCTTGAAACGCCTTCTGTCACAGGCATGGAATCTTTGGTTGCTAGCTTGGTTCGTGAGCGGCTGGCCGAATGCGCCGATGTGATTGAAACCGACGTTATGGGATCGGTCCATGCTCGTCTACTGGGCAACGGTTCAGCTCCCTCGGTGATGATTGCCGCCCATATGGATGAAGTCGGCCTTATGGTAAAAAGCATCGACTCCCAGGGTTTTCTTCGCGTTGTTCCCGTTGGGGGTGTTGATGCGGCTATCTTGCCGGGTCTTCGCGTTGATGTGCATACTTCGCAGGGTATCCTGCGTGGCGTGGTGGGTCGCAAGCCTATTCACCTTATCGAATCCGACGAGCGAACCAAGGTGACTCCCATCAGCGGGCTTTTCATCGACCTAGGGCTTCCGCCGCGTAAGGTGCGTGAAGCGGTTCGCGTTGGGGACGTCATTACGTATGGCGTTGGTTTCGAGAAATACGGTAAGGGGATGGCCGTTTCACGAGCTTTCGATGACAAAGCGGGCGTGTACGTGATTACCCGTGTCATGGAGGAACTTAAGCGTGCCGACGGCTCGCTAGGCGATTATATTTGTGCTGCTACCGTTCAGGAAGAAATTGGATCTCGAGGGGCAAATACGTCCGCTTTTAGCATCAAACCTGATGTCGCCATCGCTCTCGATGTGACTCACGCAACCGATTATCCGGGTATCGATACCGACAAGTATGGTTCGGTGTCCTGCGGAAAGGGCCCTGTTATTGCTCGCGGTCCCAATATCAACCCTGTGGTATTTGAGCGCTTGTGCGCTGCCGCTGAAGCCGAGGGAATCAAGGTTCAATTCGAAGCTGAGCCTAGCGATTCGGGCACGGATGCTTCTGAGATGCAGATTCAGCGTGGTGGTTGTGCTACCGGCTTGGTCTCTATACCGCTTCGTTATATGCATACCCCCACTGAAGTGGTTAAGCTGTCCGATATCGAGGATACTGTAACCCTGCTAAAACGCTTTATCCTCGATCTTGATGAAGATGTGTCCTTCGTTCCAGGAATGTAAGAATGCCCAAGAAAGAAACAACCAAAGTAATCGCCAAGAATCGTCGTGCATTCCATGATTACGAGATCTTGCAAACGTACGAAGCCGGTGTGGTGCTCACAGGAACCGAGGTTTGTTCGTTGCGCGAAAACAACTGTCAGCTCACGGATTGCTTCGCCCTTATTCGTAAGGGTGAGGTTTGGGTGAACAATTTGCATATTTCTCCCTACAGTCATGGCAATTTGAATAACCCTGATCCTGATAGGAAGCGCAAGCTGCTTTTGCATCGAAATGAAATTCGTGATCTTGAGCGCAAAACGCAGGAAAAAGGCATGGCCTTGGTGCCAGTCAAGATTTATTTTGATCGCAATTCACGAGTGAAGATCGAATTAGCTGTTGCTCGTGGTAAAAAACTGTACGACAAGCGTGCTTCGATGGCCGAACGTGATTCGAAGCGTGAAATCGAACGTGCTATAAAAGAGCGTTATCGTTAGGAGCTGCTTTGAACGAAGATATCTACCAGATGATTGATACTTTGCACGCGCGTTTGGACGATGTTCGTGCCGCAGTAGACTCTTTGGAATCGGATGCTCCGGGCTTCGCGAAGCGCTTGGATAAATTGGATGATTCTCTGTACTTATTGCAACTTGATTTAGAGAAGCATGCCAAATCCCCTCTGCAGGAAAATGAGCCTAGTCCTTCTGCAGAAGAGGATAACGTTGAGCAAGCCCCTAAGGCTTCCGCATCGGAATCCGACGAGGATAATGAGAGTTTTTTGTCTGACAAGGCGAAGGACAATCTTAAGGATGCAGGAAAAACAATGGCTGGCATTTATCGAGATGGAAAAGAAGTGGTAAGCGAGCTTTCAGGCACTATGAATGAAATCAAGGGTCTATTCAAGTTCAAGTAGTTTTGCTTCATTTGAGTGAAGCTAACTGTTTTGGAGCGAATTCAGCTCCGCGAATATGGCATTTCAGAAAAGAAAGGCGACCAGCGGTCGCCTTTCTTACTTGCTTGGAGTTAACCACATAGGGTATGTGGGGAAGTATAGAGGGCAATTGATCTTGTGCTCCGAGAGCGCGAGCCTGTTCTTCTCTGACATAGGAATTGCTGCATGCCCCCAAACCAAGAAAAGCCACCCTTTCGGGTGGCTACTTAGTTGAGAAGCAAATGCCCTCGGTAATGGGAAGGGAACCGCTAGGCGCGCTCTACCTTACCAGCCTTCATGCACTTGGTGCATACGTTGGCGCGCTTAACCTTGCCGTCAACCTTAACGGTGATCTTCTGGATGTTAGGACGGAAGGTGCGGTTGCTTACGCGATGAGAGTGGCTGATGCTACGACCAGCAACAGGTGCCTTACCGCAGATCTCGCATACTTTGGACATTCTTGATCAACTCCATTTACTTCGTATTTTGATACGGCTGAATACCGCTGATTTCCAAAAGCCTGAATACTATACCACAGACCCAAGCATCAACCAAGAGAATTCTTGGAGGTTTGGCGATCAAGCAGCAAGGATACCACTCAATAATGAAATTGATACGGGAATAGCGGTTTTGCATAAGAAAAAAATCCAGATACTTCGACAAACTAAGGACTTTTGAATGTTCGGTGCGTAAGGGTTGCCCGGACGTTCATTCTCGTGCCATCAGCTATACTGGTTAACTGGTCATTCGTCATTGGGCGCCCGCTCATGTGGCAAAGCGTCTATGAAAGGATAGATAAATGGGTAACGAAATCGCAGGAGACCTTATCGTTTCTGAAGATGTCATTGCAGACGTTGCTGGTCACGCAGCATTGGAATGCTATGGCGTTGTGGGTATGGCGGCTCCAAATGCCGCAGATGGACTGGCGAAAATCCTTCCTCAGTCTCGCCTTCGCAGGGGTATCGTTGTCTCCTCCGACGAAGAGGGCACTACGGTAAGCCTCTACGTTATCTTAGAGCACGGTGTGAACATCAACGTGGTGTCCACTAATCTTGCCGAGCAGGTAACGTTTGCTCTGAAGGAATTTGTTCGCACGCCTCTTAAGGGCGTTGAAGTTCACGTTCAGGGAATCAAAGTTCGCTAGGACGCACTGCTTAGGTGTATAGGTCATTCGAGGAGTACAACTTAACTATGAGCAATTACACATCTAACGACATCATCAATGCCATTGCTGCTGCAGCGAAGGCATTGGAAGCTCGTAAGGATGAGATTAATCGCCTGAACGTTTTCCCCGTTCCCGATGGCGATACGGGCACCAACATGTCCCTTACTTTGGCTATGGTTGTTGATAACCTGGCAAAACTCCCAATTGGCGCTTCTAGCGAAGATCGTCGTCGCGCTATCACCACAGGCGCTCTTATGGGCGCACGAGGCAATTCGGGCGTTATTACCTCTCAGATCATGCGCGGCTTGTGCGAAGGCATTGCCGACCATGAGGAGTTCGATATTGTTGCAGTAGACGATGCTTTCTCACGTGCGGTAGAAGTTGCTTTCAACGCCGTCCGCAAGCCGGTGGAGGGTACAATCCTTACCGTTCTGCGTGACACTGCAACTGCCGCCCATAAGGCTCGTAAGAAGAAGATGGAGCTCGACGAGGGTTTGCAGTTCATCGTGGGCGAGTCTTATGCTTCCGTTCAGCGTACGCCTGAACTTCTTCCTGTGTTGAAGGAAAACGGTGTAGTTGACGCTGGCGGTTTCGGCATTGCTCTTTTCTTTGATTCGTTTGTTGCTTCCCTTACCGGTCGCGCTGAAGCTATGGTCGACGAGCTCGCTTTTGCTCGAACTGCTGCTCCGAAGGTTGAAATCGAGCAGATCAACGACTGGGAGGGCTCGAAATACAAGTACTGTAACGAGTTCCTGGTTAATTCCGAAACGCTTGACCCCGAAGAAGCGCTCGACTTCCTGCAGACTATGGGAGATTGCGAGCTGTGCGTAGGAAGCACGCCTAAGTTCAAAGTTCATGTTCATTCAAATACCCCCGATAAGGTCCTTGCGTACTTCTTGGAGCGCGGTGAGATCTTTGAGGTATTCATTCACAACATGAAGCTGCAGAGCGAGGAGCGTACTGAGAAGCTTGAAGCAGAGCAGGAAGCAGCCCATAAAGCTATCGGCTTTGTTGCGGTAGCTGCTGGTTTCGGCAATGCGGCTATCTTGGAAAGCCTTGGCGTTGACTACGTGGTATCTGGTGGGCAGACCATGAATCCGTCCACTAAGGAACTGTTGGATGCAGTAAATGAGGTAAACGCTGATTCGGTAATTATTCTTCCCAACAATAGCAATATCATCATGGCTTCTCAGTCGTGTGTTCAGGTTTCGGAAAAGCCTTGTGCTGTTGTAACAACCAAGAGCGTCCCTGAGGCTTTCTCTGCTTTGTTTGCCTTCGATGAAGATGCAACGCTTGAAGAAAACGTTGAGGCAATGACCGAAGCCTGTGAAGACGTGAAGACGGGTGAAATCACTCGCGCCATCAAGGATTCGAAGGATGTTCACGGCAACCCCATTCATGATGGAGACGTTATCGGCATTGCTGATGGCGATCTTGAGGTGGTTTCCGACTCTATCGAAGATGCCACGATACGCGTGCTTGAAGCCATGGACGCCGAAGATGCTGATACGCTCACTATTCTTGCTGGCGAAGATTATTCCGATGAGGAGTTCGAGGCGCTTTTGGCTCGCATCGAGGAAGAATTCGAGGATCTTGAGATCGACTCTCACCGCGGTGAGCAGCCGTTGTATCCTATCGTTCTTTCTGTTGAATAACGCACCAATTAGGAACGGCATACGTGTCGGGTAATAGAAAAAGTGATTCCCTGAAGGCGGTTCGTGGGGCAAGCCCCGACCGCCTTCATGCTACCTTGGCGCTTGACGCTCCTGTTTCCTCCGTGAAGCAGGTGAGTCCTGCGCGCGCGCAGGCGCTTGCTTGTGCGATGGGCATTGGCACTGTCCGCGATCTTCTGCAATGCTATCCCTTGCGTTATGTAGACATGTCGAAAGTGGTTACTGCGCAAAGTGCGCAAATTGGAGCGCAATGCACACTTGCGGCTCAAGTTTACGAAGTTAAGATGAAGCGAATCCGTCCAAAGCTTACGCTCACCGAGGTGTCGCTTGTTGATGGCACGGGCTTGGTAATCGCTTCCTGCTTCAACCAGCCTTGGCTTTCTGAGAAGATCGTAAAAGGGGATTCGGTTGTTGTTTCGGGCAAGGTTGAATTTTCCTACGGCTTTAAGCGAATGACCAATCCGCTTATTGAAAAGCACGAACTTGGGGAAGAAGTCCAAGGCAAGATTTTGCCTATCCATCCTGCAACTTCGAAAGTCTCACGTGCAATGATGAAGAGGATCGTGGGGAATGCGCTTCAGCAAGTGCAGGGCGCTTACGATCCCTTGCCTCTAAAGTTCCGCCGAAAGTATCGTCTCTATTCACGTTTCGAAGCTTTTCGCGGGATCCATAATCCTCTGTCACTTGAAGATTCCATCCAGGCTCGCCGACGCCTCCGGTATGAAGAGCTCTTTTACCTTGAGCTGGAGTTAGTGGATCGTGAGCGAAAGCGCGCGCTACAGCATGTTCCATTTCGGCAGGTTCTCTCTGATGGGGATATGAATCGAGTCAAGGCTTGTTTGCCCTTTAGCCTCACTGAAGATCAGGAAACTGCAGTGAGGGACATCCTCGCAAAGATGGCCGAGGGGTATCCAATGAACCACCTCCTACTGGGCGATGTCGGTACGGGTAAAACCGTAGTTGCCGCGTTTGCGCTGGTATGCGCTGCTCTTAGCGGCCATCAGGCTATGCTTATGGGTCCTACCGAGGTCCTGGTTTCTCAGTACGGTATTTCGTTGGGGCCTATTCTTGATGCTTGCAACGTGCCTTGGTCAACCCTCATGGGGCAAACCCCTCGTGAAGAAAAAGAAGCTGTTATTGCCCAGTTTGCCTGTGGGGATATCAAGATCCTGTTCGGCACTCATACTTTGTTGCAAGATGACGTAGTTGCACATGATTGCTCGCTTGTGTGCATTGACGAACAGCAACGTTTTGGCGTTGAGCAACGCCAGACATTGATTGCTAAGGCTCCAGGTGCTGATATCCTTTCCATGACAGCAACCCCCATTCCACGATCGCTTGCGTTGGCTCGTTATGGCGGGCTTTCGCTCTCCTATCTCCATCGCCCTCCGGCTAAACAAGGGGGGCGCACCACGAAGGTTTGCCACTTCTCAGAGGAGGGGATAGCGTACGATGCCTTGCGTGCTGCTCTTTCTCGTGGCGAGCAGGCATATGTTATCTGTCCTTTGATTGGTCTTCAGTTGCCTAAGAATAAATCTACTGCACGAGATGACGAAGACGATGATGCCCCCATCGAATATGCGGCAATCGAATGGGGTCTTGAGCATGACGCGATAGGCGACACGTTATCGGCTGCTACTAAGCACGCTGAGATACTGCGTTCCCAGGTAGCACCTCAGGCTTCCGTTGCTCTACTTCACGGAAAGATGGCACCTCGCGAAAAGAACGAGGTGATGAGTCGGTTCCGCGATGGGGATATCGATGTGTTGGTGTCCACTACCGTTGTAGAAGTTGGCGTTGATGTTCCTAATGCTACGGTTATGGTCATCGAAGATGCAGATCGTTTTGGTTTGGCTCAGCTCCATCAGCTTCGCGGCCGTGTTGGCCGTGGCGCTTTACCAGGTCAGGTTTTTCTGGTGTCTCGCTCACGTGCGCCCGAGGCGCTTGAGCGTTTGAGCGCCATGGAGAAAACCGAAGATGGATTTGCTCTTTCCGAAATGGATCTTTCTTTGCGTCGCGAGGGTGATATCTTTGGAGATCGGCAGCACGGTGCTTCACCGTTGAAGCTAGTCAACGTTGTGCGAGATAAAGCGGTTATCGAGGCTGCGTACCGTGATGCGCGAAGTATTTTCCAGGCCGATGCTCTTACAGATGATGAACGGGCAATTATTATGCAGGAACTGCAGACCATACAGGAGATGAGGAACCGATGAGAATCATTGCCGGCGAATTTCGCGGTCGCCCCTTGAAATCGCTGAAAGGTGACGCGACTCGCCCCACAACCGATCGTGTTCGTGAGGCACTTATGAGCTCGCTCGTTAGCGCTCGAGGCACTTTGGAAGGCGCTCAGGTTCTAGATGCATTCGCAGGCTCGGGTGCATTGGGTCTGGAAACGTTAAGCCGTGGTGCTGCCCATGTTATGTTCTGCGAGCAGGGCAAAGAAGCGGCTCGAGTCGTGGAAGGCAACATATCATCATTGAAGCTTTCGAGGAATCGTTACACGTTGCGTCGTGGTGACACGTTTACCCTTCCTCAAGTTAAGGGACTTGCCTTTGACCTGGTTTTTCTTGACCCTCCTTACGCATTCGAAGCCGAAAAAGTACTTGGCTTGGTACGTGATCTTGATAAGGCTGGTCGTATTGCCTGTGGCGCTTTGGTTGTTTATGAGTATGCCAAAAAAGACAAAGCCGCTGTTGAGCAGGCATGCGATGCGCTAGAATACACGGTGGTCTCTGTGAAGAACTACGGAGACACATCGCTGGTAACCCTCAGGAAGGATGCATAATGAAGCGAGCGGTTGTACCGGGAACATTTGATCCCATTACCGCAGGTCATTTCGATGTTATATCGCGTGCTGCACAGATCTTCGACGAAGTGGTGGTTGCTGTTGCCAAATCGGCAAAGAAAAGCCCCATCTTTGATTTGGAAACCCGAGTAGGATTAGTGGAAGAGGCGGTTGCAGACCTTCCCAACGTGCGTGTAATCAGCTTCGAGGGCCTGCTTGTTGATTGCGTTCATCAGCTTGATGCCCATGTTGTGGTTAAGGGTTTGCGCGCCATTACCGATTTCGAATATGAGTTCCAGATGACCGCTTTGAATTATGAGCTGAGCCACGATCTGGAAACATTCTTTATCATGTCCCCTCCGAAGTTTATGTATCTTTCCTCTTCAATTATTCGTGAGATGGCTTCTATGGGTGGCAGCGTAGCAGGCTTTGTTCCTCCCTGCGTGGAAACAGCACTTCGCGAGTATTTCGCTGATGCTTATCAGAAAGGGGAAGGTGAATAGCGGATTACGCCAGGCGCCCTCGATGTGGCGTTTTTTCGTATATTGACGCTTTTTGATACACTATCGGCAAGGTGACGTAAACTAATTAGTCGCAATTATGTCGTTGTATGCTGTTTTGCGTGCGCGATTTCGGAAGGATGTATATGGACGAAACAGGAGTATTGAATCTCATCGAAGAGCTCTCCATGCTCATCGAGGATTCTAAGCCGGCGCCTTTTGGTAAAGGCGGGCTTAGGCAGGTTGATGCTCAGGCTGCATTTGAGATCTTGGACGAGATTCGCGACACGTTCCCTAGCGAGTTCGCTCAGGCTCGTCAGGTTATTCGTGAGCGTCAGGCTCTTCTCGACGAGGCAGAAGCCCAGGCAAGCCGTCTGATTGAGGATGCTCGCAGCCAGGCTATTACCATTGCCAGCGAACAGGAAATCGTTCGCATTTCTCAGCAGCAGGCAGACACCATCTTGGCGGAAGCACGTGAGCTCGAGCGCGAAACCCGCGCTGGTGCTGAAGATTTTGCTGACGAGGTATTCAGCCATGTAGAGCAAAGCCTTGATACGGCGCTGAACAGCGTTCGCCGTTGTCGCGATCGTCTCAATGCCAATTCCATCAATTCGGGACGCTAATGGAATCTCCGCACATTGAGGTTCCTGCTCAGCTCTTCGCTCCTGCGGAGAGCTTGTCTTTTGCAGGCACGTATAATCTTCCCGAACTTGTTCAAGGTGTTGATACCTATACTTTTGAACACCCACTTACTTGGGAAGTAACTATTTCCAATACCGGTGGTGCTCTATTAGTTACCGGAATTGTTACGGCGGATGCAATAACAAGCTGCGTTCGATGCCTTGAGCCTGCAGAGTACCGCTTGGAAGGCGAGGTTGAAGGGTATTACCTTATCCCCGATTCCGATGTAGAGCTTACCGAAGAGGAAAAAGAAGAATATGAGCTTTTAGGCGAAGATCACATCATTGATCTCTCTCCTTTGCTCGTAGCGGCGCTTTCCCTTGAGCTTCCCCATACTCCTTTGTGCGATGATGAGTGCAAAGGTTTGTGTGCTGGGTGCGGCGCCAACCTCAACGTTGAAGAGTGCACGTGTGAAAAAACGGAAGAGGAGGAAGATGAATTCCATCCAAATCCGTTTTCTGTACTGCGCAATATTAAGTTTGAAGAATAGATTTTGTAATTCAAAGGGTTTATCTCTTGATTCGAACAAGTTCCTTTGCTAGGATACTTTTTCGCGTAATTAGAATCTTCAGGTTTACCTGTAGCATAGAAGGAGTTTAATCATGGCAGTGCCAAAGCGTAAGACCGGTCGTGCTCGTACCCACGCACGCAGGAGCGAAAACGATAAGATCGCTTCGCCTTCCCGTTCTGTGTGCCCCCAGTGCGGTGAAGTAAAACTTCCCCATCGTGTATGCCCCAATTGTGGCTTCTATCGCGATCGCGAGGTTATCCAGACCGCTTAATGCACGCCATTAACGTGTAAGGGAATCCCCCGGATACGTCCGGGGGATTTTTGTATGGGCTGGTTTTAGTTTTAGCTCCGCATCAGCAATGCATGCTGATTGCACGACAGCAAGGAGATGTTATGGCGCAACGAGTGGTTATCGCTGTTGACGTATTGGGTGGCGATATCGGGCCTTCAGTTGTTCTTCCCGGAATCGAGAAAGCGCTTCAGGCTGATTCTGAACTGGAAGTAATTGCCTGTGGACCTGCTGAAGTGGTAGAGCCATTTGCAGAAAAGCACGATCGTGTTCGTGCGCAGGTGACCACCGAGGAAATCGCCATGGATGAACATCCTGCTAATGCGGTGCGTAAAAAGAAAGATTCCAGCCTAGTTGTTGGCAATCGTCTTGTTAAGGAGGGTCAGGCTCAAGGATTCTTCTCAGCGGGATCTACCGGGGCGTGTCTCGCCGCTGCTACTTTGGTGGTGGGCCGTATTAAGGGCGTTTCCCGTCCTGCCTTGTGCACTGTTATCCCATCGCCTGTTAAGCCCGTGGTAATGTGCGATGTTGGCGCTAATGCCGATTGCAAGCCAGCCTATTTGGTGCAGTTTGCGCAAATGGCAACTACCTATGCCCGTCAGGTTATTGGCATCCCTGAACCCAAGGTTGCTCTTTTGAATATTGGGTCAGAAGACACCAAGGGTTCAAAAATGGCTCAGGAAACCTTCGAATTGCTTGAGAGTGAGGTTCCTGAATTTGCCGGGAATGGCGAAGGATCCGATATTCTTGCCGGTAAATTCGACGTGTTTGTCACGGACGGCTTTACCGGCAATGTGTGCCTGAAAACCATTGAAGGCGTAACTAAGATTTTGTTTGGCGAAATCAAGAAAGTGATGATGGCTAACCTCGCTACGAAGCTTGGCGCCGCCGCCATGAAGGGCGGTCTTTCCAATTTGAAGGAAAGCACTTCCGCCGACACTTACGGCGGAGCCCCCATCCTTGGCGTTAAAGGCGCTTGTTTGGTTGGCCACGGTTCCTCGAACGAAACGGCAATCATGAATGGCGTTCTAACTGCTGCTCGTGCGGTACGTTTGGATGTTTCGGGGATAATCGAGCGAACCGTAAATCAGACAAAGCAGGCAGAGTAAAATAACGAACAACTTAGAGTTTTAACGTAAGAAGCGAATGACGAAACGTGCAAGAGCAATCTGAACATACTGAGAAGCTTGATAAGGCTGAAAAGATCTTAGGACACGAGTTCTCGGACCGCTCGTTGCTTTTAACGGCTCTTACGCACCCTTCGGCGGCGGAGGGGCATTCCATCAGCGATTCATACGAGCGTCTTGAGTTTTTGGGCGACAGCATTTTGGGGGCTATCGTTTCTTACGAGGCTTATCATGCCTACCCGAACCTGGACGAAGGTGGCCTTACCCGCATCAAGGTTTCTCTTGTTTCTGGCGCTTCGTTATCCGAGGTAGGCAAAGAACTCGGCTTGGCTGACTGTATCTTTTTTGGCTCATCTGAGCGTGGTACTGGTCGTCGTGGTTTGCATTCTGCGTTGGAAAATGTTTATGAGTCGCTTGTTGCTTCGCTCTTCTTAGATGGCGGCATTAATGCTGCAGCTTCTTTCGTAAAGCGTACTCTTATCGTTCGCATGAGCGAAGATATGGCGAAGGAACCTGAAAACCCCAAGAGCGTTCTTCAGGAGCGTTTGCAGGAGGATGGCATTACCCCAACGTATCGCTTGGTTGAAACACAGGGGCCGCCCCATGACCGAACTTTCGTAACCCAGGTATTTGTAGGCGTAAAATCTATTGCAAAGGGTGTTGGGCGCACAAAAAAGGAATCTGAAAGCCAGGCAGCAAAGTCTGCTTTAGAGATCCTTGGTTCTTTCTTTGAAGGTAAAGATTCCACCGACAAAAAGCGTAGGGCAGAAGCTAAAGCTGCCATTAAAGCCGCGAAGGCCGAGGAAAAGGCTCGTAGGCAGGCCGAGCAGAAGGCTCGCAAGAAGAAGCAGCAGTAAAGGGGCTTTAGGTGTATCTCAAATCGCTGACGTTGAAGGGCTTTAAGTCTTTCGCTGATCGAACGGTTATGAGATTCGAACCGGGCGTTGCTGCTGTGGTGGGCCCTAACGGATCTGGCAAATCGAACATCTCCGACGCCGTGCTATGGGTTCTTGGCGAACGTAACGCTAAGAATTTGCGTGGTCAATCTATGGAAGATGTCATTTTTGCTGGTTCTTCTGCCCGTAAGCCTGTTTCCGTGGCGGAAGTTGAGCTGCTGCTCGATAACACCGACGGCACGCTTCCTGTTGATTTTGCTGAGGTTTCCATTGGGCGCCGTATGTACCGCAGTGGAGAAAGCGAATACCTTATCAATGGTAATGTGGTTCGCCGTATGGATGTTCTTGATATCCTTCACGACTCTGGCATGGGTACGGGTACCAATTCCATTATCTCCCAAGGCAATTTGGACTCTGTTCTTTCATCCCGCCCAGAAGATCGCCGTGCTCTCATCGAAGAAGCTGCTGGCATTCTGAAGCATAAAGAACGCAAAGCAAAAAGCGAGCGTAAGCTTGCTCAGATGGACGCTCATCTTGCCCGCGTTAATGACATTACTGCTGAAGTTGAGCGTCAGCTCAAGCCCCTTGAGCGCAAGGCCAAGAAAGCTCGCTTGCATAAGGATCTTTCTTCTGAGCTTGCCAATTTGAAACTTGCTCTTGCTGTTGACGATCTGCGCGTCCTGCAGCAGAAGTGGGATGCTGTCCTTGCATCAGAAAAAGAACTCGAAGCGTCCCAGCAAACATTCAAGAAGGAACTTGAGGCATCTGAACATGCTCTTGACGCTCTCCAGCTTCAGCTTCATGAGCGCACCAATCAGGAGAACAGCCTGAACGAGCGATATCGTCGCTCTCAGGCTTCATTTGAGCGCCTGAATTCTACCGCCATGCTCTTAAGGGAGAAACGCAGCGGTTATCTTCAGGAAATCGAGCGACTTACTCGCTTTCTTGAAGAGGCTCGCGTGCGTCGTGGTGCTGCTGAGCATGAGCTTGCCGAAGCCCAAGAGGCAGCTGAAAAGGCTAAAGAGGAATCGGTGAAGGCCGAAAAGCTTCGTGGCGATTTGGAGATTTCATATACCCAACGGGTCAACAAACGAAACGATCTACGTAAGAAGATCGATACCTTGATGTCTGAGCAGCGTGCGTTGGTCCACCGTCAGGAAACTGCTAAGGCAACTCAGCAGGCACTGCGTGAAAACCTTTCGGAGCGTCGTGCTCGTGCCCAAGTTATTGACGCCCATGTTGCTGATGCTGCCGAGCGCCTTTCGTTTGCTAAAGAGCAATCTGAAACGCTGGAGACTCAGGCCAGTAGGCTTGAGGGCGATCTTGCGCGTGCTCGCGAAGAAGAGGCTTCAACGCGTGAAAAGCTCAATGCGCTAGTTGTTGCGCGCGATGCTGCTCGCCGCGCTCTCGACGAGGCTCGCACTGCGTTTACGAAGGCCACTGCTGAGCGGGCCGCTCTTGAGGAATTGGAGCGTTCGAGCGAAACCTCGAATCCTGCCCAGGCAAAAATGATGGAAGAAGCGAAGACGCTATCCTTAGATTGCTCTCTTGTTTCACATGCGGTTTCCGCTCCTGCGGGTCTAGACGTATTGATTGAAGCGTTGCTTGGCTCTGAACTGCATGCTGTGATGGTCTCTGAAGATGCAGATGCTGAACGGCTTATTTCCGCTGTGGCTAATAGTGATGCCGTTGGAGCGATCGCAACGTTTGCCCCCGTTTTTAAGGAAGACGGTCGTTCTTTCCCTGTGGGCCCTCGTCGATTGGTTGATGAGCTTGATATCGACCCCCGTTATTCTGCTCAGGTCGATGCCCTGATCGGTGATGTTTTCATTGTCGATACATTTTCGGATGCTCTTTCGTGCGCTCGTAATTCGCAGGGGACCGCTGCACGTTTTGCTTCACTTGACGGATGCATCGCCTCAACTGATGGCAAATTTTCCTTCGTGCGTTTCACTGAAGCCGACAAGCAAAATAATGCGCTTGCCCGTCGTCGCGCTCTTGCTCAGGCGATCAAGGAAGAGGAGCGGTGTCGTGCGGATTACGAAGCTGCACAGTCTGAAGATGGCAGGGTTGAATCTGAGCTTCGCCAGGCGCAAACAGCGTCGTTGAAGCTTTCAGAATCTCTTGCAAATCTTAAGGGGCAAAGCGAGTCGGCGCGTCGTGATGCCGATGCATCGGTGCGGGCGCTGAAGCAGCTCGAAGGTGAGCACCAACGCTTGCTGGCAGAGCAGGAAGAGAACACTGCATTCTTCGAAAAGGCTCAGCCCGATTCAGACGAGTTGGAGCGTACTTTGTCGCAAGTTACCGCCGATTTGGAATTGAACAAAGAAAAGGTTTCCGAGTTGGAGGAAACACTTTCTCCAATGCGTCGCGAAATCGTCTCTCTTTCCGAGCGCCTGAGCGATGCTCGCCTCGAAACGGCTCGTCTCTCCGAGCGACTTGCCTACACTGATCGAATGGTATCCACCCGCAAGCAGGAGATATCTGCATCTTCACGTGAAGATGCAAGTTCAATGCAGCGTATCCATGTTGCTCGGGTAGCGGCCAATAGGGCAGATGAGCTTTTGGCCACCCTGCATTCCTTGTCCGATGCTGCTTCTCTGGTTTCGACGCGCTTAGAGCAGGAATCACGCACCGAAAAAGAGCAGTCCCTTTCGCTCCACGACAAAATCGCACAAGCCACTAAGGAGTCGCGAGAAGCTCGTGAGCGTTTTGAGTCTGTTACTTCGCGCATTTCCGAGGTCCGTATCGAAAAGGGCAGGCTTGAAGTTCAGGTTGATGCGGGGGTAAACGTTATCGTTCGTGATTGCGACACGCCTCTCGAGGTTGCCCTTGCTGGCGATCCTCTTGATAATCGCCAAGAAGCCGAAGCGCAAGCTTCCTCGCTCGAGCGTCGCATCAAGAACATGGGTGCCATTAATCCTGATGCTGCCGAAGAGTTCGAGCAGGTAAGCGAGCGTCATACTTATCTTAGTTCTCAACTCGAGGACATGAGGCTCGCCCGTAAGACGCTTGCCCGAATCGTCAATGTCATTGACGAACGAATGCGAGACGATTTTGTTGCTACGTTCGAACAGGTGAATGCTAACTTCTCTGATATCTTCTCTACGCTGTTTCCTGGCGGGCAGGCTCACCTTTCCTTGGTTGATCCTGACGACTTGGAAAACACGGGTGTTGACGTTAATGCTCAACCGGTGGGCAAGCGCGTTAAGAAAATGTCGCTGCTTTCCGGTGGCGAGAAGTCGATGACCGCTATGGCGTTGCTGTTTGCCGTGTATCGGCAGACCCCGTTCTATATCTTGGACGAGGTTGAGGCGGCGCTCGACGATACGAATCTGCGCCGACTGATCGCTTACATTAATGTGGTACGCGACGAAACCCAATTCATTATGATCACGCATCAGCGTCGCACTATGGAATCTGCCGACATATTGTATGGTGTCTCAATGCAGGCTGATGGCATTACGAAGGTGATCAGTCAAAAGCTCGACAATGCTACCCGCAAGGAGGGTTAAATGGGATTTTTCGATAAGATCAATGAGGGGCTTCATCGCTCAAGAACCCGCCTGAAAGAGCAGATGAATATCCTGCTCGATCGTGGGCCTGATGTAGACGACGATTTTTGGGATGACCTAGAGGAAACGCTGATCCTTGCTGACATCGGTGCAGCTGCCGCCGATAGCATCATTGAGGAATTACGAGATCAGGCAAAGCGTAAGGCTCTTCCCGATGCCTATGCGGTGTTCGATATGCTTACCGATCAGATGGCGGCGACGTTTACCGAAGCGGAAACTGATATCTTCGAGGAGAATCCATCTTTGGTTCTGTTCGTCGGCATCAATGGGGCAGGTAAAACTACCACTGTTGGTAAGCTTGCTGCTTCTTATCATGAGAAGGGAAGAAAGGTTCTCCTGGGTAGTGCAGACACGTTCCGCGCTGCTGCTATTGAACAGCTTGAGGTGTGGGCCAGGCGCGCTGACGTTACTATTGTTTCTCGCGAACGGGGCAGCGACCCTGCAAGCGTATGCTACGAAACCATCGAACGAGCCGAAAAAGACGGTTCCGATATGGTGCTCATTGACACTGCGGGACGTCTTCATACATCCGATGACCTTATGCGTGAGCTGCAAAAGGTTGTCAACGTTGTGCGCAAACGCTCAAACGTTCCTGTATACACAGTGCTTGTCATCGATGCCACAACTGGGCAGAATGGCCTTCAGCAGGCTCAGAAGTTCAACGATGCGCTTGATTTGGATGGCGTCATCGTAACGAAACTTGATGGTACGGCTAAGGGCGGTATCGCTCTGGCGGTTTCGCACGAACTCGAGCTTCCGATTTTCAAGATCGGCGTAGGCGAGGGTATAGACGATTTGCAGGATTTCGATGCGCATGATTTTGCTCGTGCGCTGATTGGGGATATGGCTGATGTTCGATAACCTTTCCGATAAACTCCAGTCCATCTTCTCTGGCTTGCGCGGCAAGGGTCGCCTTACCGAAGGAGATATCGATACCGCCATGCGTGAGATTCGCATGGCGCTACTTGAGGCCGATGTTAACTTCAAAGTGGTAAAGGAATTCACCAAACGCACTAAAGAGCGTTGCCTTACCGCGGAGGTCCTTGATTCGCTTACGCCTGCGCAGAATGTAGTGAAGATCGTTCTCGATGAGCTTACGGCTCTTATGGGTGAAGAAAGCAAGCCACTCCAGCTTTCCAGTCGCATTCCTAACGTGATCATGCTTGTTGGTTTGCAGGGTTCGGGCAAAACCACGGCTGCTGCCAAGCTTGCCTATCTTCTTAAACAGCAGAATCATAGCCCGCTTCTGTGCGCATGTGACGTATATCGTCCCGCTGCAGCCGATCAGTTGCAGACGCTGGGTGAAGAAATCGGCGTGCGCGTATATCGAGGCGAAGGGAAGGATCCAGTCAAGATCGCAAAAGAAGGCGTGCGTGATGCCATCGATTCGCTTCGCGATGTCGTGATTGTCGACACGGCGGGCCGTCTCCATGTTGATGAAGAGATGATGGCTGAGGCTGAAGCCATCAAGGCGGCTGTTGAACCCGACCAGATCTATATGGTTGTCGACGCCATGACCGGCCAGGATGCGGTAAACGTTGCTAAGGCTTTTGCCGATCGAGTTGATTTTGATGGCGTGATTATGTCAAAGATGGATGGCGATGCGCGTGGCGGTGGCGCCTTATCCATTAAACAGGTTACCGGCAAACCCATCACGTTTATCTCTCAGGGTGAAAAACCCGACTCGCTCGAACGCTTCCATCCCGATCGAATGGCCAAGCGCATTTTGGGCATGGGCGATGTCGTTAGCATCATCGAGTCCGCATCGAAGCTTCGTGCTGAGGAAATCGAGCAAGCGGAAGCCGAGCGAATGGCGCGCGGAAACCTGACGCTTAACGACTTTCTTCTTATGAAGCAGCAGATTGGCAAAATGGGCGGTGTCCAGAAGCTTATCAGCGCTCTTCCAGGTGGAGACAAGGCTATGCGCGAAGGCCAGGTAAACGAGCATGCGCTTGACGAAATGGCAGTCATTATTGGATCTATGACCAAGCGCGAGCGCGAGCATCCCGAAATCTTAAATGGTTCTCGTAAAGCCCGAATTGCCGCAGGCGCCGGCGTCAAAGTTTTCCAAGTTAATCAGCTGCTTAAGCAGTTTATGGAAACCAAGAAGATGGTTCGGAGCATGATGAACGCCCAGGAAGCCCAAATGAACCGCAAGGGCAAAGGCAAGGGCAAGAAAGGCAAGAAGGGTAAGGGCGGCAAACGCCGTATGGGTCTTCCCGGAATGGGGGGAATGTCCATGGCCGATGTGAAGAAGATGCAAGAGATGATGAGCGGTCTTGATGAATCCGCTTTCAAGAGGTAATATCAGTAATCGCTGTTTTGCGACCTGTGCAGCATTAGCTTAACCGGTCGCTCTTAAAAGTTTAGAAGGAGTACAACTCGATGGCAGTCAAGATTCGCCTCGCCCGTCACGGCGCTAAAAAGGCACCTTATTATCGTATCGTTGTAGCTGATTCTCGTGCTCGTCGCGACGGTCGCTTCATTGAGCAGGTTGGTTCTTACAACCCCACCACCACCCCTAAGCATGTAAAGATCGACCTTGAAAAGGTTGATAAGTGGATTGCTGACGGCGCTCAGCCCAGCGATACCGTTGCACGCCTCATTGAGGCAGAGCGTAAGAACGCTTAGTGATGGCGGAATCCCGCGAAGACATCTCGGGTTTGGTCGAAACCCTGGTTTTGCCTTTGGTTGATGAGCCCGATGCTGTAAGCATTGAGTCTTCAGATACCGAAATGGGCTCTGTCCTTATTGAAGTACGTGTTGCTCAGGCAGATGCCGGCAAGGTTATTGGCCGTCAGGGTCGTGTTATCAAAGCAATCCGCACGCTTGCTCGCGCTGCGGGTTCTCGTCATGGTCTCGATGTTGAAGTCGAACTTATCGACGAATAGGTTCAGGTACCATGGGTTCTTGGACTAACGTTGCAGCTCTTTTACGAGCTAAAACAAATGAAGGAGGGCTTTCCGTCAAACCGACGGAAGGTCTTCCTTTTTTGCTTGAAAAGGGAATGGAGGTTACCTTCGTTCCTCCCGTATTGCGTATTCCGCGCTCTGGCAAGGTGCTGGATGTCGAGGAAATTGCGGAAGGCAGATATATGGTTTGGTTCGATTGTATCGACAATCGAACCGATGCCGAAAAGCTTGAAGGCCATTTCTGCTTGGTACGTACCTCCTATTTACCTGAAAACTACATGGATAAACAGGATATCGATCTTACGGGCTTTTCTGTTGTCGACGAAAACGCTGGTTGCATAGGAAGGGTGGTTCGCATTGACGAAAACCCCGCCCATGCTTTGCTCGTTGTTGATCGTGGTTCGGTTTCTGATTCGTTCGAGGGCAGAGAAGACGAGGTATTGATTCCTCTGGTCGATGAGTTCTTGGTAGCCGTCGAAGAGGAAATGGGGGAGATACGAGTATCCCTTCCTGACGGTTTGCTTGATCTATAGGAGCTCACGTGAAAATTGAAACCCTTTCGGTGTTTCCCCAATGCTACGACTCGGTTATGAACGAGTCTATTATGCGTATCGCGCAAGAAAAGGGCTTCCTTGATTTCAAAGCGCACGACTTGCGTAAGTGGACGCATGACAAGCATCGCACCACCGACGATGAGCCTTATGGCGGTGGTCAGGGCCTTGTGATGAAATGCGAACCTATTTTCGAGGCTACTGATGAGTTATTTTCCTCTGCCTTGAAGAAGCCCTATGTTATCTTCCTTTCTCCCACGGGAGAGCGTTTTGATGACGCAATGACTCTTGAGCTTGCTCAGCAGGATCACCTGTTTTTTATTTGCGGTCATTATGAAGGAATCGATGAACGTGCTTACTCACTTGCGGATAAGGTTATTTCTTTAGGCGATTACGTTCTTACCAGCGGCGAGCTTGCTTCGATGGTCGTTATTGATGCTGTAGTGCGTCGTATTGACGGTGTGTTGGGCGATGAAGGTAGCGCCGTTGATGAAAGTTTCTATGATGGGCTTCTTGAATACCCTCAATATACGCGTCCAGCCAGTTATCGAGACATGGAAGTGCCCGACATCCTTCTATCCGGCCATCATGCAAAAATCGCTCAATGGCGTCGTGAGCAAAGCCTTTTGCGTACCAAGCGCTGGCGACCAGATTTGCTCGAGGGGGCAAATCTCTCAAAAAAGGAACGCGATTTCCTCGATATAGCAGAGTAGAAGGGTAATTTGTCAGTGACGTGTTGTTTGCTCTATCATAGGAGCATTCGACTGCTGGTTTACACCCTTGAAGGGATGGGATAGGTTTGGATTCCGGACAACACGCTGGCGTGCGCCGTCCCGGTATTATTCGGAGATTTGTTAATCTCGTTGTTTGCATCGCCATTGTCTTGGCGGCGGCATGGGGCATTAGGTCATTCGTTATTGAACCCTTTGAAGTGCCCTCTGCTTCTATGGAAACCACCATCATGACGGGTGACAGGCTTTTTGCAGAGAAGGTCAGTTACCATTTCTCGGAACCAAAAGCGGGCGACATCGTTGTTTTTTCCGATCCTCAAGTTCCTTCTCGCGTTTTAGTTAAGCGCATCATAGCCACAGAAGGTCAAACGGTAAACCTGGTTAACGGATACGTCTATGTTGATGGCGTAAAGCTCTCCGAGCCTTATACACAGGGTCTGTCGTATCCTCTTTCCAAAACTGCCAGCAATGTTTCCCTTTCTTTTCCCTGCACTATTCCTGCCGGCGAAGTTTGGGTAATGGGGGACAATCGCGAAAATTCTTCCGATTCCCGCTATTTTGGTCCGGTCGATTCTGATTCGATTTTCGGTAAGGCCTTCGTGACATACTGGCCGATTAACCGTATTGGACTACTGAATTAGTTTACATTCATCGTTTATCGATAAGGAGCATTATGACTAACCACGAAGTAGGCAAGGCGAATGCCGACGCCGCTCAGGTGCTGACGTTTCAGGATATGATCCTGCGCCTTCAGCGCTATTGGGCAGATTTGGGTTGTGTAATCATGCAGCCGTACGACAACGAAGTTGGTGCCGGTACGTTTCATACCGCCACTACATTGCGCAGCCTTGGCCCCGCTACGTGGAAGACTGCCTATGTGCAGCCTTGTCGCCGACCCACCGACGGCCGTTATGGTGAAAACCCCAACCGTCTTCAGCATTACTATCAGTTTCAGGTCCTGCTGAAGCCTTCTCCCGACAATGTTCAGGACTTGTATCTCGAATCGCTTCGCGCTATCGGTATTGAAGTTGAAAAACACGATATCCGCTTTGTTGAAGACGACTGGGAAAGCCCGACGCTTGGCGCTTGGGGTCTTGGCTGGGAAGTCTGGCTCAATGGCATGGAAGTCACTCAGTTTACTTACTTCCAGCAGGTTGGCGGTTTCGAGTGCCGTCCGGTTCCTTCTGAAATCACCTATGGTCTTGAGCGATTGGCTATGTATATTCAGGGCGTAGACTCGGTATATGATCTGGTTTGGGCGCGCGGTGCCGATGGTACGGTGTTTACCTATGGCGATGTATTCCTGGAAAATGAGCGTGAGTTTTCTGCATACAACTTTGAAATCGCCGATACTGATCTGCTCTTTGGCGAATTCGATCGTTACGAGGCTGAATGCACTCGCGCGCTTGAAGCTAAGCTTCCGCTTGCCGCTTATGATTACGTTCTGAAGTGCTCTCATGCCTTTAATCTGCTTGACGCACGCGGCGTTATTAGCGCCACTGAGCGCATGGGCTATATTTTGCGTGTGCGCACTATTGCGAAGGCGTGCTGCGCTTCATATCTCGAACATGTTGTAGGTCAGGCTCCGGAGCCTGACAGCTCCGAGAAGAAGGGGGAGTAACTGATGGAAAAGCGTACGCTCGCCTTCGAAATCGGTACCGAAGAAATTCCGGCTTTCGACCTTGCGGGTGCTGTAAAGCAGCTCTCTACTATGGTTCCGAGCCTCCTCGATGATGCCGCTATTCCGCATGGTGCCGTCAAGATCTTCTCTTCTCCTCGTCGTCTTATCGTTATTGCCGAAGAAATTCCCGAGGCTACGGAAGAAAAAAATGAAGTTTTCAAGGGTCCTTCTGCCAAGATTGCCTTTGATACCGAGGGCAATCCCACCAAGGCGGCTCAGGGTTTTGCGCGTGGCAAGGGTGTAGATCCTTCTTCATTGGTCGTAGAGGACGGCTACGTGTATGCCCGTACGCATACGCCCTCTGTGAATGTGGCATCCCTGCTTTCTTCGGTGCTCAATAAGATTATCCATGGACTATCTTGGCCTCGCTCTCAGCGTTGGGGTGTCCAGAGCGAGTACTTTACTCGCCCAGTACGTTGGATCGTTGCCCTTTTCGGTAATGAAGTTATCGACTTTACTTTTGCGGGCCTTGTCGCCGGCCGCACTACATACGGCCATCGCTTCTTGGCCCCTGGTCCATTCGAAGTTGCTGATGCAGACTCGTTGGTTGATGTTGTGCGTAGTGCTTCTGTTATTCCTTCAGAGGCTGAACGCGAGCAGGTTATTCGTGAAGGTGTTGCTAAAGCCGAAGCTGAAACCGGCTTTACTGCGGTGCTTCATCCTAAGACGCTTGTTGAAGTTATTAATCTGGCCGAGTATCCCACTGTGCTTGTTGGCACTTTCGATGAGGAATTCTTAAAAGTTCCCGAAGAAATCATCGTTGATGCCATGTTGGTTCACCAGCGTTATTTCCCGTTGTATGACAAGGATGGCAAGCTTACCAATCGTTTTATTGTGGTAAGCAATGGCGACCCTGCTTGCGCCGAAACCATCGTCGATGGCAACGAGCGTGTTGTTCGTGCTCGCCTTTATGACGCGAAGTTCTTCTATGACGAAGACCTGAAACAGCCTCTTGAGTCTTACGTTGATCATCTGGGCGAAGTGGTCTTCCAGGAAAAGTTGGGCACCATGCTCGACAAGACTAACCGTATCCAGCGCTTGGCAGATCACCTTGCGGAAGATGCCGGTCTTGCTGGTCAGGATCTTAGCGATGTTGAGCGTGCTGCTCGTCTTTGCAAGGCCGACTTGGTGACGAGCGCTGTAGTTGAGTTCACTAGTGTTCAGGGTGTAATGGGTAGCTATTATGCTGCGGCAAGTGGCGAAACTGTCCAGGTAGCTCAGGCTATCGAGCAACATTATCGTCCCCGTTTCGCGGGCGACGAAGCTCCTGATACGGTTGTGGGCAAGATTGTGGCTATTGCCGACAAGCTTGATACCGTATGTGGTTTGTTTGCCGTTGGTCAAGGCCCTACGGGTTCTTCCGATCCGTTTGCTTTGCGTCGTAGCGCTATTGGCATCGTGGCTATGTTGTCCGGTAAAGATGCCGTTGAAGTATCGCTTGTAGCTGCAATTGACGCCGCGCTGGCATCTTATGCTCAGCAGGGCATCGAATTCGATACCGATGCTGTTCGTCGTGACGTAATTGAGTTCTTTATTACGCGCACCAAGGTAATGATGCGCGATGCTGGCAACAGCATTGATGCAATTGATGCTGTACTTTCTGCAGGCGTTCAGGAGCCTGTTGAGCTCATTAATCGCGTTTCGGCTCTTGAGGCTGCTCGTAGCGAACAGCCCGAGGTGTTCGAGGATCTTGCAACAGCTTATGCTCGTGCTAACAACCTTTGCGATTCCAAACTCGGTACTGAAGTTAATGAGGGTCTTCTATCTGAGGTTGAGCAAGCTTTGGTTCGTGCTGTTGGCCAGGCCGAAAGCAATGTTGCTAGTGCTCTCGAAAACAACAATTACGCTGCTGCATTGTCCGAGCTTGCTGCTTTGCGTAAACCCATCGACTTGTTCTTCGAGAACACGATGGTTATGGACGAAGACCAGACATTGCGCGAAAATCGCCTTCGCCTATTGAATAGCTTCGTTGCGGTATTCGCCAACGTTGCTGACTTTGCTCTGCTGTCCAAGGTAAAATAATCCAAGTTAGCGGGCAATTTCGCTTTCGCGTTTCTTGAAGCGGCCCAGTGATGGGCCGCTTTTTTGTTAAGGGGGAATTTCATTTTGCAGAAATGGATAACACAAGGGAAGGCCTCCGACACTTTTCCAGTGATCCACGTTGTTTCCGATTCGGTTGGCACCACTGCTCAAACGTTGGTTCGTGCCGCATCATCTTGTTTTGAGGTATACGATCCGGCAATTGAGATCTTGCCGCGTGTCGAATCCTGCGACAGCATGATCGAGGATTTAGAGGCTCACCTCGCGAAGCATTCAGAGTTAGGCCGGATTCCCTTCGTATTGTTCTATACCCTAATTCGTGCCGACTTGCGCTCCTGCATGGAGGAGTTTCTTCGAACTCATCTCGAAGAGGTTATCGGCGTTGATTTGATGAGTAATGCCCTATGCGCACTTGTACGGGCAACGGGCAGAGAGCCGCTGCAGGAACCTGGGCGATTGCATTCGGTGAACGAATATTATTTCCGTCGTATTGATGCAATGGAATTTACTATTTCCCATGACGACGGTCGCAACCCTCAAGACCTTCGTGAAGCCGATATCGTACTTATCGGAGTGTCCCGATCTTCTAAAACGCCGCTGTCGATTTACCTATCGCAACTGGGCTACCGCGTAGCAAATGTGCCGCTCGACCCCCAAAGCGAACCGCCAAAAGAAATCTTCGAAGTTGATCCTACGCGCTTATTCGGGCTCATTATCTCGCCTGAGATTCTTGCGGACATACGTAAGCGGCGCCTCGGAAATGCCAGCAACGTGGCTTCTTCATATGCAGATTTGGAGTGCGTGTATCAAGATTTGGAGTGCGCAAGGGCTTTGATGCGCAAGCTGGGATGCATCATTGTTCGTACCGACAACAGGGCAATTGAGGAAACAGCGCAAGAAATCTTGCGGTATTATGAAAACGCTCATCCTCAGGTTTTTGGACCGGGGAAATGAGGGAGAAATGTTTAAGTCTAAGGAGAAGATGGTGACAGACCAACTTAAGCGCGTCTACGCTTTCGGCAAAGACGCAAATGGGAAGAACGTTACGGAGGGCAACACCAACATGAAGGCCATCCTTGGCGGCAAGGGCGCTAACCTTGCTGAGATGGCTAACATCGGACTGCCGGTACCTCCGGGATTCACGATTTCCTGCCAGACTTGCATGGAGTATGCAAACTCCAACAATACCTGGCCCGAAGGCGTTTTGGACACCATCCAGGAATACCGCCTCGACCTTGAAGAGCGCATTGGCAAGAAAATCGGCGACGCAGAAGATCCTCTGCTCGTTTCTGTTCGCTCCGGTGCTCCTATGTCCATGCCTGGCATGATGGACACCGTATTGAACCTCGGCCTTAATGATCAGTCCATCAATGGCTTGATCAAGCAGACCGAGAACCCCCGTTTTGCATGGGACTCTTATCGTCGTTTTATCCAGATGTTCTCCAACGTTGTTATGGGTCTTGATGGCGATCTGTTCGAGAACGCGATTAACCTGATGAAGCGCTCTCGCGGTGTTGAGACTGATACTGACCTTTCCGCTGAGGATCTTCAGGAACTTGTTGCTGAGTTCAAGAAGATCTTCTCTGAGAACGTAGATGCCGCGGAGTATCCTTCTCTGGTTGTGGATGGTGCGGTTCAGTTCCCCCAGAGCCCTGATGTCCAGCTTCAGCTTGCTATTGAAGCGGTATTTGGCAGCTGGAACAATCCTCGCGCTATTCTCTACCGCAAGCAGAACAAGATCTCCGATGATCTGGGTACTGCCGTAAACGTTCAGTCCATGATTTTCGGCAACAAGGGTAACACCTCCGCTACGGGCGTTGCTTTTACGCGTAACCCCGCAAATGGCGAAAAGGAATTCTACGGCGACTACCTTGTTAACGCACAGGGCGAAGACGTTGTTGCCGGTATTCGTAACACCAGCCCCATTGCAGAGCTCAAGGAAACTCCTGGCCTTGAAGAGGCTGGTCGTGAGCTCGAAGAGGTATTCACCATCCTCGAAAACCATTTCCGCGATATGTGCGACATCGAGTTCACCATTGAACAGGGCAAGCTTTGGATGCTTCAGACCCGTGTTGGTAAGCGTACTGCTGCTGCAGCTTTGCACATCGCAATCGAGATGGAGCAGGAAGGCCTTATCACCAAGGAAGAAGCTGTACAGCGCGTAGACCCCGAGCAGCTTGATCAGTTGCTGCATCCTCAGTTCGATGCCAAGGCTGACTACGATGTAGTTGCCAAGGGCCTCAACGCTTCTCCTGGTGCTGCTGTCGGTGAAGCTGTATTCTCCGCCGACGATGCCGTAGAGGCTGCTAAGGAAGGTCGCAAGACCGTTCTGGTTCGTTGGGAAACCACTCCCGACGATCTTGCTGGCATGATTGCTGCTGAAGGCGTTCTTACCTCCCATGGTGGCAAGACTTCTCATGCAGCTGTTATCGCTCGTGGTATGGGTGCTCCCTGTGTTTGCGGCGTTGACGCTCTCAAGATTGACGCCGAGGCAAAACAGGCTTCTATTGCCGGCACTGACATCGTAATCAAGGAAGGCGACGTTATCTCGCTTGACGGTACCACCGGTATTGTTGTTCTGGGTGCTGTTGAACTTGTTCAACCCGAACTTGCTGGCGATCTTGATACCATCCTCGAATGGGCAGACGAGTTCCGTACCATGGGTGTTCGCGCAAACGCTGACAACCCCGAAGATGCTCAGCTTGCACGTGATTTCGGTGCTCAGGGTATTGGCCTGTGCCGTACCGAGCATATGTTCCTTGGCGAACGTAAGCAGATCATTCAGACCTTCATCCTCAACGATGACGAAGCTATTCGCGAAAAGGCCTGCGACGATCTTCTGAAGGCTCAGACTGGTGACTTCCTTGGCATGTTCCGCGCTATGGACGGTCTGCCTGTAATCGTTCGTCTCCTCGATCCTCCTCTGCATGAGTTCCTCGAGTCTGCTCGTGCTCTCGATGTTGAGATTGCTCGTCTTGAGGCTACTGGCGGCGATCCTGCTGTTATCGAGAAGAAGCGTGCTCTTATGGAGCAGATCGATAGCTTCTCCGAGGCCAACCCCATGCTTGGTCTTCGTGGCTGCCGTCTGGCAATCAAGTATCCTATCCTTGCTGAAATGCAGGTTCGCGCTATTGCTACCGCTGCTGCTCAGCTCAAGAAGGAAGGCCTCGATCCTAAGCCTGAAATCATGATTCCTCTTGTTTCTGTTGTTCCTGAGCTTGCTAAGCTTCGCGAACAGGCAGAGGGTGTTATTGCTCAGGTTGCCCAGGAAGAGGGCGTAGAGCTTGAGATCAAGATCGGTACCATGATCGAGCTTCCTCGCGCTGCCGTAACCGCTGATGAGATTGCTACTAAGGCCGACTTCTTCAGCTTCGGCACTAACGACCTGACTCAGACCACCTTTGGCTTCTCCCGCGACGACGTTGAGGCTGAATTTATCCATCAGTATCTCGCTGAGCGAATTTTGCCATACAACCCGTTTGCTACGGTTGATCCTGGCGTTGCTAAGCTCGTTAAGATGGGTGTTGAGCTCGGTCATCAGGGCAACCCCGACATCGTCTGTGGCGTTTGCGGTGAGCACGGTGGCGATCCTGACTCTATCAAGACTTTCTACGGTATTGGGCTCGACTACGTCAGCTGCTCTCCCTATCGCGTGCCTTTGGCTCGTCTTGCTGCTGCACATGCTGCTCTTGCAGATAAGTAATTGTTTCGAAATTACCATTTGCCATCTTGAAGGAGCCCTACGGGGCTCCTTCTTTTTTGATGCAAAGGTCTGTTTGTCCTAGCGTTCCCTATAAGTGTTTGAGACTCATGACCACTGTAAGGTCGATTCAGCTTCCGTATTTGTTATACTAGGTGAGCACTTTTACAGGGGAATAACCCCATTCGGGGGCGACTGGTTTCGACATGGTAAGTCGGATCCGAGGAGCAGGTCGTGGTCTCCTCGCCACGTTAAATAGGGGTACCGTCAAGTTAATTGGCAAAAACAACACTCAGGGCCAGCTGGCCCTCGCTGCTTAATCTAATTGCAGCGTGACGACGTGAAGTTATCCTTTGCCTTCACCTTCGTTATCATTTTTAGAGGGATGCTGTTTGGCACGTAGCTGGTATGGCTAAGCAAAAGATTGAACCCGCTAGGGTGTGCGCGGACCTGTCAATGGGTCTTGCTCATCTGAAGATTGAACATTGAATAAGCTTGTAGAGCCTCGTTGATGATTTAGTATGGACCGGAGTTCGATTCTCCGCGCCTCCACCACACTCTTTAGGGCTTGCCTATGGCAAGCCCTTTTTTCATACGAAACGCTATTAAGTTACGCGACGCTTTGGTGGCACGGCTCGCTCTCCAATCAGGTTGGACGTGCGAAGCATGCGTGGAGGTTCCGCTCAGCAGAGCTGCGCAGTTGTGTCCGCTCGGACGCATAGTTTGGAGTCAAACGTGCCACTGATATGTTTGACTCGCGCTATCCGCACTCGCTAGAGCGGCGCTCGCTGTTTCGTCCGATTCTAGGGCTTCACTAACGCCCTTCCAGGTGTTTTGCTCAAGCTTGCTTCGCCCCTTGAGCATTGCGTCATGATGGTCTCATTTTGCGTAGTTTCGTGGTATCGTTTGTTGCGCTATTTTCGAAAGGATCGGTATGTTTCGCATCAATCATGCAATTCTGCACGTATTCGATTTTACTTCCTGCGTGAATATATTTTCGCAGGCTGAGCTTGATCTTGAAAGCAAGCAGGTTAAACAGTACATCACTAAACATGTGCGCAAAGGGCTTGCTCATATCGATAACAAACGTGGGGAATTTTCCGTCGACAGTTCATTCGCTCCTGAACTACGTGCCTATTTTCGTGGCGAGCGGGAGTTCATTGATCTTTCCGTTCAAATCGCTGAATTCATTTCAAGTGAGCTTGGACGCATGAGCAAAGCGGAATCGACCGATTTGCTTGTTGTTGATTTCGAAGAAGAAACTAAGCTTGAAGGCGGAAGTGCTGATGATGCAGAAATCGAGGCTTCTTTTGAGGGTCGTATAAACCGCTACTTCGGCATTTTTATGCTTGAAAGCCGTCAGGCATTTATGCATTCGGTAGGATATGGGGAAAACGGCGAGCCAAGTAATGCCATTGAGCGTCATCATGCAATCCTTCCTAGTCCTTCGCAAAAGATTGCCTCTTTTGCGATAATCGACTCCCGTTCTTTAGAGGTTGCGTTCCAGGATAAGAAACGTACTATTGCCGGAGAAGATCGTTACCTCATTCCCGACGGCTTGCTCCAATGCTCTATGGAGGCATCCAGCAAAGAAGTTATCGATGAAATAACCACTATTGTGGAAGAAGTCGCTGAAGAATACGGTGCAAACGCTACTGTCGCCCTTACACGCGCTAAGGCGTATGTTTCTGAAGCGGCTGAAGAGGGTAGGGGTGTAGTTCCTCACGAGCTTGCTGCTGAGGTTTTTGAGGATGAACCATTGCAAGAGCGTTTTGTGGAGACTGCGGCAGAAGAGAATATTCCAGAGCGTGTTCGCGTTGACAAAAAGGCTGCTGAGCGTATTACCCGTAATCACAAGATTCGAACCGATACTGGCATCGAAATCACGTTTCCGTCCGAATACGCTCACAATCCAGATTTCATTGAATTTGCTAGCATGCCTAATGGCCTAATTTCGATTGAGCTGAAAAATATTACCCAGATTGAGAACAAGTAGGTTTTCCTGTTTTGCTTTGTTCTCGACCACGGCTAGGTGTTAATAAAAGAAGAACCCCTGAAATTCAGGGGTTCTTTTCGTTTAAGTATGTTTCCGATTTAGAAAACCGGTACTACAGCACCTTCATAGGTGTTGTTTATGTAATCCCGAACCTCGTCGGAGTTCAGTGCTTCAGCAAGAGCCTTGATCTTGTCGGAATCCTGGTTGCCATCTTTTACAACGAGCAGGTTGGCGTAGGTCTTAGCAGCCTCGGAATCAGCGCTTTCAACAGCGAGTGCATCAGTGTTTACCTTGAAGCCAGCAGCGATAGCATAGTTGCCATTGATGATTGCAATGTCAACGTCGTCTACAACATTGGGAACATTGGCAGCTTCAAGTTCGTTGAAGGTGAGGTTCTTGGGGTTGGAAACGATATCGTTTACGGTAGCGGTTACGCCAACGCCATCCTTAAGGGTAATCAAGCCTTCCTGCTGAAGAAGAAGCAGAGCACGAGCTTCGTTGGTTGCATCGTTGGGAACAGCAACCTTAGCGCCGTTCTTCAGCTGCTTGAGATCGGAGATGCTCTTGGAGTAGATGCCCATGGGCTCAAAGTGAATTGCGGTCACGGAAACAAGATGGGTACCCTTTTCCTGATTGAAGTTATCAAGGTAGGGACCATGCTGGAAGTAATTTGCGTCAACGTCGCCGTTTTCAGTTACGTCATTCGGCTGAACGTAGTCGGTGAATTCCTTTACTTCGAGCGTGTAGCCTTCCTTTTCAAGGATAGGGGCAACGGCGTTGTTCAGGATTTCAGCATGAGGGGTAGGAACAGCTGCGATGGTGATCTTCTTGTCGTCAGAGTTGCTGTTGTTTGAAGAAGAGCAACCGGTGAGAGCCAAAGCAGCGAGTGCAAAGGCCACGATACCGGCGAAAAGGGCAATTGCTGCCTTCTTCGAGGTGAGGGAGTGAGACATTTTGGTTCCTTTCGTTCATTGAGGGCAGTAACCAGCTGCCCAAAAGCGATGGGTTTTATATTAGGGATTTATGATGGTTTGGCAACGTGGTTGGTTATTGCCAAATTTGAGTGCTGGTTATAAACATGCCGTGTTCGGTTTATGAAATTTCGATTTCCGAATGGGCACAACCACCGAAAAACCCTAAAGAACAGGTTATTTCTCCTGGATAATGCTTTAAACAGCAGTACACTGTTCAGGATGTAGTCAACGAGGAATTTGGGAGAGATTCTCTTATATGAAAGGATCCAGTAAGCAGGGCTCCAATGAAGCTTATCAGGGTAAGCATGTTGTTCAGTCTCAGGCTTCGGCATCGAACGGTTATACCCCGATTCAGCAAGGTGAAGTTGTGGTAGACGGTACGGTGCTTCAAAAACAGAGGGACAAAAAACCATTCATTATTGCGGCTGCTTCTGTTATCGCTGCTTTGCTTGTGGTGTATGGGGCCGGTTTTCTGTATTTCTCGAGCCATTTCTTCCCGAATACCAATCTGAATGACGAAGATCTCTCCATGCAGTCTAGCGATGTTTTGGCAGAAAAGATTCAGCACCAGGCCGACTCATATGCGCTTACCATTTCCGGTCAGGGTTTTTCCTATTCGTTTCAGCCCGGTGAAACCGCCATCGACATCGATGCTCATCAAATTGCCGAAGATGCCGCTAAGCGTCAGGATGTGCCCCTGTGGTTTATTGAAGTTTTCCGTCAGCACGATGTTTCCGATATAGTCGTAGCAAACTATGAAGAGGGTGCTCTCGATTCGATCATCGATGAGCAGATCAGTGCATTTAACGAGGGTATGAATCCTTCGGCAGATGCCACGGTTACGTATAATGAACCGATGGATTCTTTCGTGCTGAAGCCCGAAGTATATGGCACTCAGCTTGATGCAGATGCGGTTTGCGCTAAAGCCGGCGAATGCATTAAAGCAATGCGCACGAATTGCGAACTGACTGAAGATGACTTGATTAAACCTAAGGTATTGAGCTCCGATTCGCGCGTGATGAATGCTGTTCAGCGTGCAAACGATCTGTTTCCAGACTCATTTTCGCTGATGCTCAACGGATCCGTTAAGGCTGCCACCATTGACAAAGCAACGTTTGCTGGTTGGCTTTCCATCAGCCCTGAAGACTATTCCTTGAGTATCAGCCAGGACGGTGTTGCTTCCTGGGTTAATGAAAAAGCAGAAGGCATGAATACCGTTGGAGCTACGCGAACCTGGACTCGCGAAGATGGTAAGGTTTGCACCGTTTCGGGTGGCACGTATGGATGGAAGGTCGATACCAACTCGCTTTCCCAAGATGTCTATGATGCCCTCGTTGCTGGCGGCGCAACTTCCGTCGACATTCCCTGCAGCCAATCTGGTGATACTTACAATGGCGCTGGTGCGCGTGACTGGGGTGCCTATGTGGATGTTGATATCTCTGAGCAAACGGCTCGTTATTATGACGCAAGCGGCAATTTGCTTCATTCTTGCGGTGTGGTTACTGGCAAACCCGTCAACGGTCGTAACACACCCACTGGTGTGTATTATCTAAATAACAAGCAAAGCCCTTGTACCCTGATCGGCTACAAGCCGAATGGAGAGAAAGATTACGAAACGAAAGTTACGTACTGGATGCCCTTTATTGGTAACTCGATTGGTCTTCATGATGCTACTTGGCAATCCTCTTTTGGCGGTATTCGTTACCAAACCAATGGTAGCCATGGGTGCGTAAATCTCTCGTCTGGTGATGCGCAGTGGTTCTATCAGAATCTGAATAAGGGCGTATGCATTATTACGCATAATTAATGTTTGAGAAGCCGTCTCTAGGGCGGCTTCTTTGTTTTAGCTAAGTGAGTTATAATCATCTGGCTGTGCGCCCATAGCTCAGCTGGATAGAGCAGCGGACTTCTAATCCGAAGGTCGTAGGTTCGAATCCTACTGGGCGCGCCACGATAACATCAGGCCATTGCGGAAGGTTCCGCGATGGCCTTTTTGTTTGGATTTAATGCGATGCCTCGTTCTGTTATTTTTAGTTCCGTTGGTGTCTGGGAATTGGGTTGCTCTAGTTCCCTGTGATCCGATTTAACTCTGCGGTTGTTTTGTTTCATGTTATGCGTACTTTCTGGGATTGCCCATAGACTGTTCCGGTGTCTCTTCAACGCGTTATGCTAGATATCGGGCATGTTTCATATGCCGTTAAAGGAGTGCTTTGTGGATTTTGATAATCGACCTATTGGAGTGTTCGATTCCGGTTTCGGCGGCTTGACGGTAGCTCGTGAATTGGTGAAACGCCTGCCGGAGGAAAATATTATTTACTACGGGGACACTGCTCATTGCCCGTATGGCCCGCGTGACCCCGAAGAGGTTTGTTCGTTCGTTCTTAATATCTGTTCATGGTTGGTTAGCCAGAACGTAAAAATGATCGTCATTGCGTGTAATACTGCCACGGCAGCAGGCTTGGAAGCTGCTCAGAAGGTATTTGACGTGCCTATTATCGGCGTTGTTGAGCCTGGTGCTCGTGCAGCCGCTCGTGCAACCCACAATCGCCGTGTTGGCGTTATAGCTACTCAAGGCACCGTCGATTCTGGCGTGTATACTCGTGCCATTCGTAATATCGATGCCGGCATTACCGTTTTCTCCACTGCAACACCTCGTTTCGTCGAGATTGCGGAACTTGGTATTCAGATGGCGAAGGGCCCTATCGAAAGCTACACTTCACTCGCATCTAAGGTATTCATCCGTCCTGCTTTCCAGGAGATTGCTCAGGACTATCTTGATCCTTTGCGCCGTTGCGATATCGATACGTTGGTTTTGGGATGCACCCATTTTCCTCTGCTGAAAGCACTTATCGGGGGTGTTGTTGGGTCTCAGGTAAAACTTATCTCTTCGGCTACTGAGGTTTCTCTTGATTGCGCAGATTTGCTTGCAAGGCAGGAATCGCTGGTTAAACCTGGAAATGTGGCTATCCGTCGTTTTGCCACATCGTCTGATAACCTCGATGATTTTTGCTCGTTTGGCGAGCGAGTGTTGCGTATGCCGCTCGGTTCCGTCGAGCATGTTGTTTTGTAGCTCTTTATTGAGATGGAGGATGCCATGACAAAGACCGTTGTTATTGCGACTAACAACGCTCATAAAGTTGAAGAAATTGAAACTGCTCTCAATTTTGAGGGGTGGGAATTTAAAAGCCTTAAGGATGCGGGTTTGGTATCCGATCCTGAGGAATCCGGCACTACGTTTCTCGAGAATGCGCGCATAAAAGCTCGTGCTGCGCATGAGCTAGCATGTGCAGCGGTGTTGGCGGATGATTCTGGGCTTATTGTTGATGCTCTTGATGGCGCTCCAGGCGTGTATTCGTCTCGTTACAGCGGCGTCGATGGAGATGATAGCGCTAACAACGCCAAGCTGTTGCGTGAACTTAGTGCTGTGCCGCTAGCAAAGCGCACGGCGCGCTTTGCTAGCGTATTGGTGTTTATTGATGAGGATGGCCTCGAAACGGTCGCTGAGGGCTTTGTGGAGGGGCACATCGGCCTTATCGAGCGTGGAGATCATGGTTTTGGATATGATCCTCTGTTTTTCCCCGACGTCTATAACGGAGAGGTTACAATGGCGGAGCTTACCCAGAGCCAAAAAAATGCGATATCCCATCGTGGAAATGCTTTGCGAGAATTAAGAAAGAAGCTACACCCAAGCGATTAGTTCTGGTATAATAACTAACCGTTGCGTTCGGGATGTGGCGCAGTTTGGTAGCGCGCCTGCTTTGGGAGCAGGATGTCGCAGGTTCGAATCCTGTCATCCCGACCATTTTGCGGGTGTAGTTCATTGGTAGAACCTCAGCCTTCCAAGCTGATGAGGCGGGTTCGATTCCCGTCACCCGCTCCAGATTTATTGCGGCCAAGAATACTGTTCTTGGCCGTTTTTTGTATGGGAAAGGCATGTTTTCTTTTTATCGAACATGCACCCTGGAGTTCGGTTCTAAGATCCCTTCGCAAATATCGCATTCATAGTGTTGATGGCGAAAATGGCGTAAACCTGCTCTTTTTAGTACTGCTAATACTATTCCGCGATATGCGCGAAGAGGTTGATCCCCGGATATTTGATCCACCCCCTCATTTCTACAACAAGAGAAATGAGGGGGTGGTTTGTGCTTGTTCGGGATTTTGCTCTCTACTGGGTCAATGAGGCTTTATTCCTATTTGGATTTTGGCAGGTGGACAGTGAATTCGGTGCCTTGGCCAACTGTACTATCTACTTCGATAGAGCCATTACCGCGTTCTATAGCGTGGCGTACCAGTGATAAGCCTAATCCGGTTCCGCCGACTTCGCGGCTTCTTGCTTTGTTTACGCGGTAAAAACGCTCAAAAATGCGTGATTGATCCGCTTGGGGGATGCCGATTCCGGTGTCTTTTACCGAAATAACCGTTTCATGTGATCTTGGTTCGAGAGATACGAGAATGCTTCCTTCGTCGGTATACATAATTGCGTTTTCTATGAGGTTGTCAAAAATCAGAGACGCATCGGAAGGCTCCATATTGGTGTAGCAATTGTCGTTTGGAGTTGATCGATCGTCTAGCACGAGGTCAATGCCCTTGTCTTCCGCTTCTCCTTTGTGCGCAAGGTAGCTTGTAGTCAGAGTGCTATGCAAGTCGGCGCGAGGTGTACGATCCGAGTTCTGTTGCTCTTCGAGGCGAGATAAATCAAGCAGATCGATCACTAGGCGCTGAAGGCGCTCCGCTTCGTTGTCTAAGCGGTCAATGAATAGATGTAGGCTCTTTTCATCGCCTACGTCAGATGCGTCGCGGATTGCTTCCGACAGCAACCGAATGCCTGCAACGGGAGTTTTCAGTTCATGGCTTGCGTTTGCCACAAAATCAGATCTAACTTGGTCGAATTTCTTTAAGGGTGCCTTTGATTCGCGATAGGTGAATAGGGCGATGGCGACAAAGGCGATGATTCCTAATCCGCATATGATGAGGGCAGTGTTGCGTGTTGCATCGGCTGCTGTCGTGATAACGGTGGATGGCTCGCTGATGCGCAATGCCGTCCGTTCGCCTTGATACGTTGCTGGAACGGCAACGTAAAGCCTGCTGGTGTCGTCAGTGGAGCTCAAGCGTTGGGCTTCTCCGTTTTTGCCCTGAAGTGCATCGTCGACTTCTTCTCTACCTAGGTGGTTTTCGAGTGTTGCGGGATCAACCTCAGAATCCGCTATTACTGTCCCATCTTGCGCGATGAGCGTAATGCGCAAGTCTGACCCCTCAGCAGCTTTTTCTGTAAACTCTTGTGCGTCATCAACATATTCAAGAGCATTTGCCTCTGCTTGGGCGGTCGAGGTGAGGTTCGAGCTTTGTCGCTCTACGACCTTGTTGTTTATAGGGTTAAGGGCGAATGCGGCAAAGCATGCGGCGAACACGATTGCCACTATGAGATACACAAGAGCAAAGCGCTTTTGCCAGCGTTTTGTTGGAGAATCGCTGGCCCATTTTCCCCGAAATCGAGCGTCGTTCATTATTCTTGCGTTTTCTTGATCGGCTCAAATCGGTATCCCATGCCATGTACGGTATGGATGAAGCGATAGTCGCTGTACTCATCAAGAACCGAACGGAGCCGACGTATATGAACATCAATGGTGCGTGAAGTGCTGAGGTAGTCTTCTTTCCATACTTTTTGGGTCAACCAGGTGCGACGACAGAGCATCCCTTCGCGTTCCGCCAACGCAAATAGGAGTTGAAGCTCTTTGCTTCGGAGCTTTAGCGTTGTGCCGTTTATGGTGGCTGAGCTGTTTTCCATGTCAAGAGTAAGATCGCCAAACGTTTGGGGCGTTGAAGTGTTTACTCCGTCAAGCTCAGTTCGGCGGAGATTCGCTCGAATGCGTGCAAGGAGAACCTCTGTAGAAAAGGGCTTTGTTACATAGTCGTCTGCACCAGCATCGAGGCCTTTGATCTTGTCTTCGTCTGAGTCGAGAGCGGTAAGCATGAGGATAGGGGATTTGAATCCTTCGTTGCGCAAGTTGCGCGCAACCTCGAATCCGTTCATTCCTGGAAGCATAACATCTAGAAGTACTAAGTCAGGCTCAATGGAGAGTGCTGTTTCGTAGCCCGATTGACCATCATCGCATGAACTCACCGCGTATCCGTGCTTGGTTAGGGAAAACTCTGTGGTAAGGCGAATGGTGGGATCGTCCTCGATAAGCAAGATGGTAGTCAACGCATGTTCCTTTCCTCGTATTGTTAAATTATCGTGGCAAATTCAGCATGCGCTCCCTCGTTTAACAACTTTTTTTCAATAGCTATTCAGTTAACTAAATGCTTACTTGCTTTCAAGTCTGTGTAACCAACGGCAATAGGGGTTTGTTCACTATTGGTCATGCAATCTGATGCTTTCGTTTACGAGGGCATCGTTACCTAAGAGAAAGAAGGAACTCGAAAGTGAGTACGGTAAGGAACAAGGTTCTGATTGGTGCGTTTGCGCTCTGCTTCGCCGCTATGTGCGGATTGTTGGTTGGTTGCAGCGGAAATAACAGTGATTCCAAGAGCGAGTCTAACGATTCGTCCATTAACGTAACATCTCGTGAGGATGGATCTGGCACGCGGGGCGCGTTTATTGAACTTTTTGGCATTGAAGAAAAGGACGATAGCGGCAAAAAGGTCGACAAGACCACTTCTTCTGCCGCAATCACTAACTCTACTGCCGTTATGAAGACTACGGTAGCTAACGATGCTGATGCTATTGGCTATATTTCGTTGGGCTCTCTTGACGATACCGTTAAGGCGGTAAAAATTGATGGCGCTGAGGCTGCTGTTGAAAATGTAAAGAGCGGTTCGTATAAGGTCTCTCGTCCATTCAATGTTGTTACCAACAGCGGCAAAGAACTTTCTCCTGTTGCTCAGGACTTCATGAAATTTGTCTTGAGCTCGGATGGCCAGAAGGTCGTTGAGGAACAGGGGTATATCCCGATGGACGCTTCTGGTTCCTATGCTGCCAGTGGTCTTTCCGGTAAAGTCACCATCGCTGGTTCTTCTTCCGTAACTCCCGCCATGGAGAAGCTTGCGGAAGCTTATAAAGCCTTGAACCAGAATGTTACCGTTGAGGTAAACCAGTCGGATTCCACCACAGGTATTACTTCTGCAATTGAGGGTGCCTGCGATCTTGGTATGGCCTCCCGTGATCTGAAGGATTCCGAGAAGGATCAGGGTGCAACTGCTACCGTCATCGCGACCGACGGTATTGCCGTCATCGTGAATAACGGTAACAAGGTTGATGGTCTTACCGCTGATCAGGTTAAGCGGATCTTTACCGGTGAAGTTTCCAAGTGGAGCGAGATCGGCTAATCAATGACCCAAGCAAAAGAGCTCATTGCTAAGATGCTCTTCGCCTTTGCTGCAGCCATCTCGGTGGCTGCAGTTTTGGTAATCTGCATCTTCATATTCGGCAACGGTATTCCCGCTATTGCTGAAATTGGTTTTTCGAACTTCCTTTTTGGGACTACCTGGCAACCATCTAGCGACATCTATGGTATCGGCGTAATGGTGTTAGGAAGCTTCTACGTTATGGCCGGTGCATTGGTAATAGGGGTTCCACTGGGCATTCTGTGCGCTGTTTTCCTTGCTTGTTTTGGGAGTGACCGTGTGTCGAGTATTGCCAAAAATGGCGTCCAGCTCTTGGCAGGCATTCCGTCGGTTGTGTACGGCTTTTTCGGTTTGGTTGTGCTCGTTCCATTCATTAGAAGCAATATCGGGGGTACAGGCCAATCGATTTTATGTGCTTCGCTTGTGCTTGGCGTGATGATTCTTCCAACCATCATCACGCTTTCAGAATCTGCCTTGAGGTCCGTTCCTCACTCCTATTACGAAGGGGCTTTGGCTTTAGGGGCCGACCACGAACGATGTGTTATGCACGTTGTGCTTCCTGCTGCTGCTTCCGGCATCCTTGCTTCGGTGATTTTGGCGATTGGTCGAGCTATTGGCGAAACCATGGCAGTCATCATGATTGCTGGCAATCAGGTGAAAATGCCCAGTGCGATTACCGACGGTGTTCGTACCATGACCGCCAATATCGTTCTTGAGATGGGCTATGCGGCTGATCTGCATCGAGGTGCACTGATTGGGACGGCTTGCGTGTTGTTCGTGTTCATCCTGATCATTAACTTTGCATTTTCGGCGTTGAAGCGGAAGGGGAGCAATGGCTAACAATTCGATTCTTGCTCGCACGAAGCCATCTAGGCCTTCCTCATGGGTGTTCCGTGTTTTGGTGTATGCCAGTACAGTTTTGACGGTTTTAGCGGTGTGCTTCATTATTGGGTACATTTTGGTGATGGGGGTTCCCCAAATTAAACCTGAAATGTTTGAGCTTACGTACAATTCGGACAATTGCTCATTCATGCCCGCATTGTTCAACACTCTGATCGTTATTGTTCTTTCGGTTTCATGCTCATCGGTATTTGGTATAGGTGCCGCCATTTTCCTGAATGAATACACCGACAAAGGCAACTGGTTCGTGCGAGTTGTAGCGCTGGCTACCGAAACGCTTTCAGGCATTCCTTCGATTGTGTATGGCCTATTCGGATTGCTGTTTTTTGTCTACTACCTACAGTGGGGACTTTCGTTGTTGGCGGGTGTTTGCACTATGGCAATCATGACGTTCCCTATCATTATGCGAGCAACTCAGGAAGCATTAGCGGCTGTGCCGGATCTATACCGTGAGGGATCATTTGGTTTGGGAGCCGGTCGTTTTCGCACAGTATTTCGCATTGTGCTTCCCACCGCTATCCCTGGAATACTTGGCGGCATAATTTTGGCGATCGGGAGAACAGTGGGTGAGTCTGCTGCATTGATTTATACGGCAGGCTCAATTGCCGCAGTTCCAGTTTCGATGTTCAGTTCAACCCGAACGCTTGCTGTCCACATGTACCTTCTGGCAAGTGAGGGTCTGCATATCGATGCCACCTATGCCACGGCAGTGCTGCTTCTTGTTTTTGTTCTGCTTATTAACCTTGCAACCTCTGCTGTTGCAAAACGAATCAGCAAAGGAGGAATGACTGATGAATAGTCCTGCGAAGATGGATGTTTCGCATATGGATTTGTTCTATGGCGATTACCAGGCTTTAACAGATATAAATATCTCATTCGCCGAACATCGGGTAACCGCCATGATCGGCACTTCGGGGTGCGGCAAATCAACGCTTCTTAAATCCCTCAATCGCATGAATGATTTGGTTGAGGGATGTAAGATAACGGGACGCATTACTCTTGATGGAGATGATATTTACTCCGGCTACGATGTGAATGTACTTCGTAAAAAGGTTGGCATGGTCTTCCAGAAAGCTAACCCTTTCCCTATGTCGATTTACGACAACATAGCATTCGGGCCGCGGACTCATGGCATTAAGAAAAAGTCGGAACTTGACGATATCGTTGAGGACTCCTTGCGTAAAGCTGCGATTTTTGATGAGTTAAAAGATCGTTTGAAGAAGAATGCTTTAGGGCTTTCTGGCGGTCGGCAGCAGCGTCTGTGCATTGCTCGCGCTTTGGCGGTAAATCCAGAGGTATTGCTGATGGATGAGCCAACTAGCGCTCTTGATCCAATCTCTACTTCAAAAATTGAAGAGCTGGTTGGTGAATTGAAAAAGACTTACACCATTATTATCGTTACTCACAACATGCAGCAGGCTGCTCGAATATCAGACACCACAGCTTTTTTCTTGCTTGGAAGCATGGTTGAGTGCGCTCCAACTCAGACGATGTTTTCGAATCCTCGCGATAAGAGGACTGAAGACTATATTTCAGGGAGGTTCGGCTAGTATGGCACGTCCGATATTCGATGAAGAACTTCATCAGCTCCGTTCCGATGTTATCGAAATGGCAGAATTTGCAAAAGAGGCTATAGAAGGTTCGTTTGATGCAGTTCGTCAGGTTAGTGCTACAAAAGCGTATTTGGTGGCGAGCAACGATTCGTTGATTGATGGGAAAGAACGCGAGATCGAATCTTTGTGCTTACGCCTTCTTCTTTGCGAACAGCCAGTTGCCTCCGATCTTCGTTCGGTTACTGCCGCCCTGAAAATGATTACCGATATTGAACGTATTGGCGATCAGGCTGCGGAAATCTGCGAGATTGCCACTGCACTTTCGAAGGATGCCGACCTTTCCCTGTTTCCTATGCTTGGCGCTATGGCTCAAGCTGATTATGATCAGCTGGATTCTGCAATTCAGGCCTATGTTGACTTCGACTTAGATAAGGCGCAGTCGTGCATCGAGGGGGACAAGGAAGTTAATGCTTTGTTTGAAGAGGCAAAACGAAGCATTACTCGTCATATCATCGAGCATGAACCCGATGAAACCTATGCACTCGATGTATTGATGATTGCTAAATACCTTGAACGTATCGGCGATCATGCGGTCAATATTGCAGAGTGGGCCGAATATGCCATTACAGGCAATCACAAAGGAGTGAATATCGCCGAAGGGGAGTAGTAGTGCGATAATAAGGTGTCAGCATACTTTGGTGTGCGGGCATCGGTCGCGCCAGCTCGTCTGGCTATAACTTCAGGAGGAACGTATGACTCAATCGCTTTCAGGGCGCCATTTTCTGAAACTGCTCGATTTTTCTTCCGAGGAAATCGTATCGCTTGTTGATCTTGCGCAGGATTTGAAGGAAAAGAAACATGCTGGCGTGTTGCATAAGGAGCTCGAGGGCAAGAACATCGTCCTTTTGTTCCAGAAGACCTCCACGCGCACCCGCTGCGCCTTCGAAGTGGGCGCCATGGACCTCGGCATGGGCGTGACCTACCTTGATCCCGGTTCCTCCCAGATGGGCAAGAAGGAGTCCATCGAGGACACCGCCCGCGTGCTCGGCCGCTTCTACGACGGCATCGAGTTCCGCGGCTTCGCCCAGTCCGATGTGGAGGAGCTCGCCGACAAGGCCGGCGTTCCGGTGTGGAACGGCCTGACCGATATGTGGCACCCCACCCAGATGCTCGCCGACGCACTGACCGTGCAAGAGAACTTCAACTACGACATCAAGGGTCTGAAGTTCGTCTTCTTCGGCGATCTGAAGAACAACATGGGCCGCTCGCTCATGGTGATGTGCGCCAAGCTCGGCATGAACTTCGTCGGCTGCGGCCCGAAGGACTGCTGGATGGACGAGGAGCTCATCAAGACCTGCGAGCAGATCGCCGCTGAGAACGGCTGCACCGTGAAGTGCACCGAGGACGTGAAGGAAGCCGCCACCGACGCCGACGTCATCTACACCGACGTGTGGGTGTCCATGGGCGAGCCCGACGAGGTGTGGGCCGAGCGCATCAAGCACCTCGAGAAGTTCCGCGTGACCAAGGAAGTCATGGCCATGGCCAACGAGGGCGCCATCTTCCTGCACTGCCTGCCGGCCTTCCACGACACCAACACCACCATCGGCGCCGACATCGCCGAGCGCTTCGGCGTCACCGAGATGGAAGTGGAGGACGAGGTGTTCGAGTCCAAGGCCTCCAAGGTCTTCGACGAGGCCGAGAACCGCATGCACACCATCAAGGCCGTTATGTACGCCACCCTCTGCGGCTAATCTGCCCAGAACATGCTTTATCGGGGCGAGTGAGAGCGCTCGCCCCTGCTGGAAGTAGTGGGCGGGGACAAGCGCTCCGCCCCTACGATTTGACAACGGAATGCTTCTACGCGGCGTCGTCATCGCCCTGAAACCTAGAAT
>OLPN01000132.1_pt1 | contig 75121 bp, 63 predicted proteins | sample 1672601 | NCBI WGS metagenome assembly OLPN01 (sample SAMEA3136704, study PRJEB25190) | human gut metagenome | reverse complement strand
TGCTCTGCTCTGCTCTGCTCTGCTCTGCTCTGCTCTGCTCTGCTCTGCTCTGCTCTGCTCTGCTCTGCTCTCGAGATTATCCACATTCTTCCACTCCCTGTCAATTATTTTTTTAACAAATATTTTTTTATGACCGACCAACTTTCTTTATTAGCAAAATAATTCACCAAAATTCCCATACTTCCTAATATTAACGAATAAATTATCCCCCAAACCAGAAATTTAAAATATGTATTAATTTGTGGTTGAATAAACTTCGATACCATTACAACAATAATAAAAAAGCATACATTTGCACCTATAATAGATACTGATTTCCTAAATGAACGATGCATTACTTTTTTATCGGCAATATAAGTACACCACAACACTTTTAATGGTAAAGCAACTACAGTTGCAAATAATACTCCAACAATTCCAAACTTATTAACTAAAACTATTGACAAAAAAAGATTTGTAAATGCCTCAATCAACGATACGTAACTTGTTTGTTTTGCAAACCCTGCAATTCCTGTTAGATTTCCTGACACATATCTGCTCCATGAAAGTATTTGAACTAAACTAAACATTACAGGTAGTGATTTATAAATATATTCAACGTCTGCAACATCCGCAGTATACAGAGAGACAAATGGAATTGTCAGGAGATAACTAATTGACATTAAGACTGTAATCGTCCCAAGAAAAATACTATTAAACGCATCATGTATCGTTTCATATTTTTTTATGTCTGTATGATAAGCATTACCCAATATATACACAATACTAAAATAAACCGAATTTAAAAGTAAATGAATATTACTATAAATCATATTATATATAGAATAAACGCTTGCAATTTGTGTAGATAAAAACACCGAACAATCATGTCTGTAGAATTAAAAACTGTAGAGGCAATTTCAGTGAATATATAAGAATTCCTATCTTTTAGTTTTTCTTGTCTGCTACTTTTTTTTAATTCTATCCATGAATAGTGTTTTCTAAAATATGTCTGATAAGCAAAAACTTTCGCAATAGTAATTATAAAGTAAGTAAATTGCAAGATAATAATAGAATAGCCATTTGCCGCCATAATGATCTTTACAAAATAACCTATAATGCGATTAACCAAATTGAAACTATTATTTATATAACTTTTACCATCCACTTGTAATACAGCAGAAGGAGTTTCTATAAAATAGAATGAGATTACTCCGGACATTCCTTCAAATATAACAATCCAAAAAATTGTTCCAAAATTCACATTAGTCTTTAATATAAATGGTAAACCAATTGCTAAGCATAGAACTCCCATGCCATAAAACGATGTGAATTTTCTATAATAACTTTTTGCAACTGAAACAATAATATTAATTCCATCTCTATCTTGCTGTGCAAATGGTTTGTAAAGCGCATTTCTAGCAGCCTGTCCAATTCCTGCTTCAAGTAATGCCATGTATGTAAATATCTGAGTTATTGTACTCAATAATCCGTTAACATCAGATCCATAACTTTTTATGAATATTCTCGGAATTACGAGTCCCAAAACTATAATAACAAACTGCCCACCAAAACTAACAATTATATTTTTTGATATTGCTTTTTTATTCACTTTACAGTGTCCCCCTGTTCTTCTAAACACCTTCTATATACTTTAATAATATTTTCAGCATTAATCGCTGATGTGAAGTATTTGAGGGCATAATTTTTCGCATTATTAGAACAGTTTTTTAATAAGTCTCTATTTAAATAAAACTCTTGAATTTTCACGGCTAAATCTTCTGAGTTTCCAAATTCATAAATCAACCCTGTATCTTTATGGTGAATTAATTCAGGTGAGGCCCCAGTATTTGCGGCAATAACGCCCAACCTTGACAACATATATTCATTAGTTACTAGTCCAAAGCCTTCTGACTTGGAAGCTGTAATACCTACATCAAACTTATTTAATAACTGCGGAACATTGTCACATACGCCACAAAAAGCAACTTGACTATCTACTCCCATACTTTTTGCCAGCCTTTTAAGTTCATCTATATAGCTCTCTGTTGACCATCCATAAAGTGACAACGAAACATTAGACCTTATGTTTGAAGGAAGCTTTCCCAAAGCTTCAATAATCTGATATTGTCCTTTACTTTTTCTGATTGAACCGATACAAACCATTTTAAGAATATCATCTTGATAATTATGCTCAACATCCAAATAGTTTTCAGCATTAACTCCATCATAAATAGTAACTATTTTATCCTGTTCTAATCCAATTGAAATCCAGTACTTTTTTACAGCATCAGATACAACAATAAACTGATTGACCGTTTTATTGAGAAATTTGATATAATTCGGATGAATATACTTACAGCCGTAATCAAGTGTGCCAAATTCTCGTATATGCATTATATGAGGTTTATTATATTTCACGGCTAAATAACATCCAATATCCGTTCTTGCACTGTTTGTATGAATTATATCATACTCTGATACATTTATCTTCTTTTCAATTTCTTGCACACTTCTGTTATGGCATATACATAATTTTACATAGGCTCTTACCTCCTGAATCCAAATAGGAAGACGTCCTTTGGATATTTCTTGCATTGCTTCTACATGATGATCGGCAAAGCTATATACTCCCATACTATCCAATTTACGGTTCAGATCATTTTCTACAACCGTCACAACAGCCACTTCAAATGTATTGTGTTTTTTTAATTCGCATAAAATATTAATTAGTGCAACAGTAGCCCCACCAACTATTGACTTATCGGCAATAAATAATATCTTCATTAGTTTTTATATCTCCGTTTTATGTAATACAAACTAGGAATCTTACGATAAAGAAACATTTTAGCTGCAAATTTATAATCCTTAAAATACGGTTTTTTTCGCTCCACATCATTATTTCCTTGAAGGTCAAAATAAAATCTTCCCCACACAAGGCTTTTAATGCTCTGCTTTTGCTTAATATCTTTAGCGGTGCTTACCAAACTTTCCACTGAAATCGGATTGATTAAATCCATTTCTTTGATCATTTGAAAAATCACCATTGCTCTTTGCTGACAAATTTTAGAATAAACATCATAGACCCTTACCCCATTATCCTGAACATAAACGTTCCCGTCTTCAGTATAGCATACTAGTTGTCCTTTATCTGTTTTGAGCAATGCTTCTAACTCATGAAAAGAGTCATCATACACTTCTATGCAATCTCTATAATCAAAAATAAGCCCTTCTTTTATCGAATTCGGAAGTTCACCCACAGACATTGTTGTTCCAAAATAAAAACCATGAAGTTCAAATTGTTCAGGAATAACTTTTCTCATATCATTTTGAGAGGTTCCTTTCCATCCCATATCAACCGTAATAATTCTTTTTTGCTCAGAATTAACTGTAATTAATTTCAAGAATTTATTTAGGGCACTCTTCTGCTTTCGTTTTATCGCCTGTTTAAACCTTTGATTATTATACAAATCTTCATATTCTAGTGTCTGAAAATAATTGCTCTGCGTTCTGCTACTTGATGTTATATATTCTTCAAATTCTTGATGATTGAATCCAAGGAAATGAAGTAACGCTTCAGCAGAACCGACTTTCCAATCGGATCTATGAGAAAATGCTTGGGCAAAATCATGTGCTGTCTCTCTCTCAAAATCCCATACCATCATAAGTAAAGCCAGTCTCGAAACTTCTAAATATTTAGTAGTAATATTCTTTTGATTTCGATTTTCCAAGTAGAAATCAAAGCACTGTTTCATAAAAAGTCCGTCTCTCGCAAGGAACAGTACTATATCATCTCGATGCAGCCTACTATATAACTTTTTACAAAAAGCATACATTTCGTATGCATAATTAGCACAAAAATACTGCTTATTTGTTTCCTTACCATTAAGCAATTTCTGTTTTTGATTTTTTATATAATTCCATGTATACTGATTATATTTTAAATACTGTTTTTTTGAATTGATTTTAATGGCATCAATTCCATATTCCATCGGTCTTTTATAATCGTTTAATTCATTATCCCCTATCATTATAGAATCATGTGGTTCTAAAACACAATCATATAAATCTCCTTTATATTTTGTCTTGCCTAAATCAGCTGAAACAATAATATCCTCAAAAACGCTAACATCCATCAAACTACCAAGGAGTAATTTAAGTTCTTTTTTTCCAAAATAGAAATCGCTAAGTATATATATTTTTTTATTTTTGGATATCATCCAAGTCAATAGTTCCAAAATATTTGGAGCCAATTCAATATTATCCAATTCCGCCTTTATAAATTCACTTTCAAATTTACTCACAAATTCGTTTTCATCAATATCTTTATTATAAAAAAAATGCAAATATACATTTCTTGCAATTTCTTTGAATGGTATATCACATTCAACAAAAAAACCTTGTAAACTCTTTTGTACATATTCAAATGGAATACCAACTGAATACTCTTGTACCAAAAATTCAGCTAATCTATAGAACACATATTTAGTACTGTATTTTCTATATACAATTGTATCAAAACAATCAAAATATATGATATCTTTATTTTCTACCTTGCTTTTAATTACTTCAATTTCCTTTTTTGTCATCATGTTCTCCTGCCATACTCTGCATTTTATTAAGCAAAATTTCTGAGGATTCCTCTGCATACTGCTCTATTCTATCATTTACCTTTTTCCAGTCTATTTCACTAGCCTCCCCTTGTTCTTGATTTATGATTTCCCGATTACCTACTCCACATATATTTGCCAAATTTACTAGTCTTGAATTGTTATTACTTCCGTCTTTACATAACTCGTAATAAAAATCCTTGTTAAAAATCAAACTAAATGCCATCGCATGAAATGATGTAGTTATAATTATCTCCGCATTTCTTATTAGACTTAAAAACTCTATAGGCCCAATTCCTATAATATTAGTGAAATCCGAAGGGATATTTTTTTCAGCATTAATATTAATATATACAAGCTCTAATTGTCTTTCTCTCGCTATTTTTCTTGCAAATTCAATAGAGTCTCTCTGTTTTGCCACAAAATAAAGTAAAATATATTTTCTCTTTATTCCTTCTATACGATCAAGTGCTAATTTACTCTCCCATTGCTTTTTATCTAGTAAGAAAACAGGATCACAAACCGTTGCAATTTCACTTTTGACACCAATAGATTTTAAAAGCTTTTTTCCTTCTTCTTCACGGGTTAATACTGTGCAAAAAGAATTTACATTTTTTAGCACTCTTGATTTTTTTGAATCTTCGATACTATCTCCTAATCCCGCTCCATAAGAAAGCTTTTTTCCATCGTCAGCAAACTCTAAAAAATAGTTCCAATCTTCTCCAGACCATTTCATGTTCCAAATTTGATCACTTCCAGCAATAAATATGTCAAACTCACTATTAGCTTTACTAATGTTCTGATTATCATAAGGCTGTGATGTATTCAAATAATTTTTTAAGAAATAATCAAATGATTTATTTTTTTTGTTTACTCCAAGAATGTAATTTGTCTGAAAAAAAATTTTCAAGAAATCTTTTCCCTTTTTCTTTAACGTCTTTTTAGCATAATATTTTGCTTCAATTTCTGGACATCTGTAGTCAACTATCAATGTATCATATCTGTTCTTTAAAGTTTCTTGCAATGCATATGCTTGAAGCATTGCGCCATAGTTTTTTGCACGATGAAAAGTTATTATCCCTACTTTTTTCATATTTGTAACGTTCCCACTTTCTCTAAAGCTGCCGCAATTACCTGATCCATGTCATAATACTTATACTCGCCAAGACGACCACCAAAGATCACATGTTCTTCTGCATCTGCCAGCTTTTTATACTCAGAATAAAGCAAACCATTCTTAGCATCATTAACCGGATAATATGGCTCATCTCCCGGCTTCCACTCACGGCTGTACTCACGGCTGATGATAGTCTTCGGCAAATCATCACCGTTCTCATCCTTACCGAACTCAAACCATTTGTGTTCGATGATACGAGTCCATGGAGTTTCACGGTCGGTATAGTTCACTGCAGCATTTCCCTGGAAGTTTGGCTTATCCAAGATTTCCGTTTCAAAGCGAACAGAACGGTATTCCAATGTACCCAGCTTATAATCAAAGTAAGCATCAATCGGTCCAGTGTATACAACCATGTCAGTCAATGCATCCAACTCAGCCTTATTCTCCAGATAGTCTGTGTTCAAACGAACCTCAATGCCATCCAGCAGATTTGCAATCATCTTGGTGTATCCCCCAACAGGAATACCCTGATAAAGTGCATTGAAGTAGTTATTATCAAAAGTCAAGCGAACAGGAAGACGCTTGATAATAAAGGACGGCAACTCTTTACAGTCGCGGCCCCATTGTTTCTCAGTGTAACCCTTAATAAGCTTCTCGTAGATATCTCGACCGACAAGAGAAATAGCCTGCTCTTCAAGATTCTGCGGTTCCCTAGTAATCTCTTTGCGCTGTTCCTCAATCTTAGCGGCAGCTTCCTCCGGCGTCACAACACCCCACATCTTGTTAAAGGTGTACATGTTGAACGGAAGAGAGTACAATTCTCCTTTATAATTGGCCACTGGTGAGTTAGTAAAACGGTTAAATTCCGCAAACTGCGTGATATAGCTCCAAACCTTTTTATTGTTGGTATGAAAAATATGTGCTCCATATTTATGGACATTGATCCCCTCGATATTTTCGGTATAAATATTGCCCGCAATATTTGGGCGCTTGTCTACCACTAAAACAGATTTTCCATGAGCCTTAGCCTCATGTGCAAAAATAGCTCCGTAAAGACCAGAACCTACTACTAAATAATCATACATTTTGATTTCCTCATATTATACACTTTTATTATCTTATAAAATATTTATTTCTATTAATATATATATATATACTCAAGAAAGCTGCAAAATAATAGCAGTTTGATGTATACGCTTGATGAAGCGGACTCGCAGTTATACAATATATAATAAAGAAAATTTGGTATGCGAAACTAAATATCACACAACACCTCGTCCTTTTATTATATGTTAAGTCATTATCTGAGCATAGGAGTAACAACTTTATAGCTGCAATACATGCTAAAACCATAAATCCTAAAAAGAATACCGTTCCAACAATCCCTGTTTCACAAAGTATCTGAATAAATTCATTATGGACATCCTGATTGCCTGCCATTACATTTAATGTTAACTCTCTTCCTCCAGGCCAGCCAACACCAAAAATAGGATTCTTGTAAAATCCCACAATACTTGAAGCCCATAATTGATATCTAATCAATGTCGTTCGGCTTTCAGTCATATTGTCGAAACGAGATATCAAACTTTGAAATTCCGGACTATATGTTGCCAACAAATTATAAATTATAAACAAAAGAAATATTACTAAAAATGTTTTTGAAATTTTTCCCTTTTTCTTATAATCAATAATCAAATATGCCAAAAAACAAGCTACAATCACAAATGCAAAGTGTGCTCGTTTTCCACATAAAATCAATGCCATTATTGAGGCAGAAAATAATGCTAAATATGTAATCGAAATTTTGTTCATCCTTGATAGTAAAAATGCAAATAGCAAAATGCTTATATTTGCAAGCATCATTCCATTTGTAGAATAGTGATCTGTAATTCCTGCCATTCCACTGCTGTTAATATAATCATAATTTAAATAGTTCGGATACATTTTAAATGCAAAATAGTTGTAATATATTGTTTTATCTATCGAAAACCAAATTGTTGTTACTATATAAACTATTCCAAATAAAAACGACAATTTAAGAAAAATATCTATCCATCGATCATCTCTATATCCAACCAAGAAAAATAAAATCACTATTATGAATCTACTTGTCTGTGTACTGTAAACAGGATACAAAAACATTCCCACGAAATAAAATACAAGCATACCTCCAACAAGAATCTTCGTAATACTATCATATCCTCTATTTTCCGAAGAGTGATAGGTATATTGTGCGCTGACAAAAAGCAATAAGGCAAAAAAATCCATAGACAGATTTATTAATCTATTGAATTTCAACACATATATATAACTCAATGAGCTCAAAAACGATTCATTGAAAATTATGAATATTGCTATATAATAAAATAGTATTCTCCAACTAACAAATCTCAATTTTCGCAATTCCTATATATCCTCCATCTAAACGTCTCGTTGCATGTAACACTATGCTTATCGCTTTTTATATAAGTTTTTTAGTAAAGGTAAAACGCTTAATATATTATTGAACAAAAACTTTTTCCAATCTATTATGAAAACAAGTTTCAATCAATACCTATAAGTCAAACCATATATGATGCCATTCCAATCTTTTCACTATTTTTCTTTCTTCCATTAAACCATAATAGCAACTGCTTTTCTTTTTTATTAAATACTACTGTTGGTTTATAAACTGCATCTGCATCCCATGAATTTTTTTCTGGCGAGATAATAGGATTATCCTTGCATCTAATCCATCCGTTCACTCCATCATCTGATTCAGCAATACATATTCTCGCGGTATCAACATTTTGATAGCCAATATAAAACATATAATACTTCCCATTTTCTTTCAAAATGTCACAACCGCCCACCTTGCATTGGTCATACTTTTCCTCGGATTTTTCAAATATTGGATTATCCATATGCTTCGCCCAATTCACTCCATCTGTACTCTCAGCATAGCAAATTACATCTGGTTCAAATTGATCACCCGCTGCATACCACATCTTAAAGCAATCCTTTTCATCATCCCAAATGACACACGGATTCATTACAGCACCTTTTTCATAGGAACTTTCCGGTCGTAAGACAGGTTTATCTCCCATTCTCTCAAAATGAACTCCATCGTCACTTATAGCAATCCCAATTGCACTATTTTCCTTGCTTTGCCCCGTGTACCACATCAACCACTTTCCATTCTTTTTGCAGACAGTTGCGCGATTAACACGTTCTTCCCAACTGCCAGTAGCTCCATGTTTTAGTGCTACTTTCCACTTACTCCAGCTTATTCCATCAGGAGAATCTGCACAAATTACTCCACTATTTTTTCGCTCAGATACAAACAAACGATATCCGTGATCAACTTGTATCACATATGGATCAAAAACAGATGCCGTTGTTTCATCACCAAATACTGGAGATCTATGTTTTTTCCATCCACCGCGTTCAGGGGCATAATCATAGGCAACCATTTTATTATGTGCATATTCAATTTTTCTTTTAATTTTTGAAAATACACTACTCATCAATAAATTTCCTCTTCATGTTAATCGTTATTTGTTGCAATTTCTGAAATAATCCTTACATAATTTTTTGCAAATTGTTCTACAGTAAACTCTTCCCTGAACATTTCAAGAATCTTCTGCTTTGCATCATACAATTCTAAAGCGGGCATTTTCTTTATTTCAAGTATACTGTTTTTTGCCTCTTCCAAGGTGTTATAAAATTTAAGTCCGGGTTGTTTAAATTGTTCAAAGTACTTGTTTCCCCCAGTGCGACTCATAACAACCGGTATGCCAAGTGACAGCACTTCCAGCAAAATCAAATCAAAATAAGTCTCATGGTTTGGCAAAACAAACACATCAGATGCAGCAATAAGCGAGTGCGGATCATTTGTCCATCCAATTTCAATCCAATGATTGTCTGTCAACCCCGTCATAGGTTCTTCTTTGCCCGCAATCAAGAAATATACATTTTTGTTCTTTAGAAGTATTTCTCCCAGCTTCTTTAAATCCGCATATCCTTTAATTTCATTATGTCGACCTGCATATGAAATTACAAAGGCATCCTGGGGAATACCGTATCTTTTTCTATACTCTTCTCTCGAAACCTTTGCTGTACAGCCAATAATTCCAGTTGGCATATAACGATATTTTCGTTCATCCCTAAGCTGTTCATATCGTTCCCATGTGTGATAATATGGTTCCTCTGCTTCTTTACAAGGAAATATAATGTAATCTGCTCGATTAAATGAGTAAGCATCCATCATCTCAATTTTTTCAACCCATTTTTTGAACAGCTTATAATCAACTGGATTTAACCACGCTAATTTTTCTTTATATTTTGCACAAGGAGAATGTGAAGTAAGAATTACCTTTCCTTTATAATTTTCTAATGTTTTTCGACACAGATACATAGCGTCAATTGAATGAAAGTGAATCATATCATATTGATATACAGATTCATCTAAAGGATACGCCTTTCTTTCATAAAAAATGTCGTCTATCGCTCTTCTAAACTCTCTCAAGCGTTTAGGAATTTTATCCTTATTTTTCACAGTATCTCTCAAACTCTTAGGTGCTGCTTCATAAAAAGAAATATCTATCGGAAGTTCTTCCACTTTATTTAATATATCCAATCCCTGTTTTAGGTTATATAAATAACCTGACGGCCCACCAACAGGTTTAAGCATACTTTCCGCATAATATATCAACAATTTCTGTTTACGCATGACATAATCCTCCAAATCATTCACTTGTCCGCATTCATATCCTATCTTTCCTCTTTACTGTGATCATGAATGCTTGCGTTGCCCCCCCCCGAATAATAAATTTAATAACAGATTTTGACTTTTCTTTAATAACAATCATCGGAGCCGTTTTTACTAATGCTCTACCGAAATTGTTATATTTTCTAAAATTGTCAAAAAACTTCTTACGTAATTTACTATTCTTCGATGGTCTATTTAATTGCTCATTATGTAAAATCGCATTTTCAACATCAACATCCAGAAGCTTTAATCCCGCACTTTCAACAAGTCTTTGACCTTTTTGACTTTGACAAAGAATGAGCGAAATCCCATTCTTTGTCTCTCCCTTTAACTCCGTCCCCCAAGAATCTCCTAAAGTGATGTCTGAAACTCTATCTAAGGTTGCAAACTTGCAAGAATAACAATTTCCTGTATAATCGTATGAATGAAGGAAAGCAATAAGATAGTTATCCATCGTATGCAGTGCAGCAATTGGTTTTCCATCTTTATTTATTTCATATAAGCTTTTAATCCGGAAACTGATATCTGTAAGATTCTTTATATCATAGCCATATTCTTTGAGGCATTTCTCCAATAAGCGGGGCGAAGGAGTTCCATGACATATCAGATCTGCGGTAACCAAATTGCTATCATTTTTCATAAACTGCTTTACAGCTGCTACTTGACATGGCAATCCAATAAAAAGCACCTTCTTATCGTCATCCAGCAATGATTGAATTTTTCCATAGATTCCTGCAGGACTACTCTTAACATACTTTGAACCAGCAAACTTTCGGGCAACGTCCATTTTATTCGTCACTTGAAATTCGAACTTTCCATCATGAAACAAACAAGATGCCACATATCCGCCTTGTTCAATAAAAGCACGAATAATTGCAGATGCCGCTCCACCCGATGACGCGCAATCTCTTAACTCCGGTTTTGCCCATCCTTGATACCACCACTTCGGCTTGTTAGTCACATTACCAGTTACATTGGGACACACTTTTGTGCACAACCCGCAATTTACACACTTCTCTGTATTAATTATTGCATTATAATATTCTAAATTATCCTCTACTGTGATTGCGTCTTGGCGGCATTTTTCTAAACACGCCATACATCCGTTACACCTATTTAATCCACATACTGTTTTCATTTTTCTACACCACTTAGTGCCGCTCTCAACCATGTTAACGACCTAATCCTTTCAGCATCAAGTAAAGCGTTTACACGACTATAGTCAATCCTAGACTCCACAATGCTCATATCTTTCTCATCTTTAGCAACACGGTTTGTCAGATTTAAAATCTCCAAAATGCTTTGTAGTCTTGTACTGTATTTCCCTGGATAAACAATTATGAATTCTTTGTTAAAATTCAAAGAAAACGCTGTTGCATGAAAAGAATCTGTTACAACATACTGTGCTCCATCAATCAGTGCAAGAAAATCTTCAACATGTGGATTGCAGAACATTTTTCCATTTTTATAAAACTCATGTAATTGGTAACTTAGATATCTGACCTCTAAACCTGTTTTACCTGAAAGTTCTTTCGCATAGGAATCAATCCTTGGATTTCTATTTAAGTTATAAATAAGAATATATTTATCATCTGTATATTTACCTGAAGAAATCTTTCTCCAATCTTCTCCCGTAAGCAATAATGTCGGATCTAAAACGTTCACACTACCTTCAATCCCTAATTCATCGACAATTTTCACGCCGGACAATTCTCTTAATGAAATCTTATCATATCTTTTTAGTAGTTTTCTTGTTTCACCTATTTCCTCATGCTCTAATTTGCTCTTCCCAAAACTTGCCGCATAAGATATTTTTCTTGCAGAATCAGGAGCAAATGCTAAATAATATGGGTATTCAATTTTTTCATTCCACCCATAATTCCATACCTGGTCGCTTCCTGTGCAGTATATGTCATAGCAAAAGTTTTCTTCTTCTAATTCCTTTTCAGTTTTATATGTTTTAGAAGTCATATCAATGCGATTATTGAGAAACTTAAAAAACATATGAAAACGAATAGCGTAAGATGGGATAATTATCACCCTTGCTGCCGTTCTAATTAAAAAGCTTTTCTTAAACTTATCACCTTTATTTTTTATTCTTTTTAGCATTCCCAAAGGGGTAAAACGTTCAGGGTAATAATCTATAACTTCACAGACATACCCCAGTTCCTTGATTTTTTCCTGCAATGCGTATGTCTGCAAAACAGACCCGTAGTTCACAACTCTATGCTGCGTTATTATCCCGACTTTTTTACTCATACACTACTAATCCTTTCAGCTATCACTCAGTTTCCCATAAGGTAAGATACCTTTCCTCCATGGATCTTGCCGCAAATCTCATATCAAATTTATTTGTAACAATCGTTATATCGCTTCTATTTTTATTGGCTTCTTTTTTTACCAAAAAATCTACCCAAAGGCCAATATTTTCATTTCCGATTTTCAAAAAGTGTGCACTCTCGCTAATTTTAACTTCTTTTGTTATCTCATCAGAAAATAAACACGGCAGTCCTGAATACTGTGCCTCAATTCCAGTTACCGGAAGCCCTTCAAATAACGATGGTAAAACAAAAATATCCATTGCCTGATAATAATCTTCTACATCTTTATGAACACCAGCAAAAATAACACTATCCGCGATTTCAAATTCTTCTGCTAATTTTTTAATGCTTGAGAATAACTCCCCATCACCTAAAAGTAACAGCTTAGCATCCGGGACTCTCACCCGTACTTCCTTAAATATTCGCAAAAGATATTCATGATTCTTTTGCAAATTAAATCTGCCAACATGACCAATCACATACTCGTTATTAATACCTAGTTCCTGCCGCATTTCAGTTCTCTTTTTTTCATCAAATACAAAGCGACTTATATCCACTCCATTTGGAACAAATTCAAAATACTCTTTCCCATATAGATATTTTCCAGCTTCGGTTGAGCATGCTAGCCGAACATTAGCGTTCCATTTTGTGGTTCGGAATAATAAATACTTTGCTATTCCTTTTATCGTGTGTAGAAAACCTGCACCGTGGCTATGTGCTATTCTCCACGGAATTCCATGACGTTTTGCTGCCCCCAAATAAAACACAGCTAAGCTGCTTAAATGTCCGTGAACTATTTTGTATTCTTTATGCTCTTCAAAAAAAGAATTTAGCTCAGAAATATATTTAAAAATATTCTTATCATCTAACACAGTGAAATGGTATATCTTGCCACCCATTTCTTTTATTTCTTCTTCATACAGGCCAATAGCTGCATGGTGAACTACAAAATCAAATTGTACTTTAGATCTATCAACCATTCGGTACAAGTTCATTATGTAATTTTCCATTCCTCCGGCATTTAACGATGCCACAACCTGCAAAACTCTAATTGGATCTGCCATATTCATACCTACTTTTTAATCATTTTCTCAAGAACTTCATGTAGAAACTTTTTCTTAATGCGTTGGGTAAAAGGCAAACAAATGCTTGCCCTAAACCACTAATACAAAAATCTACCGCCGACATATATCCCTTTTTATATTGTCCCCATTTAAATTGTAAAACAGTTTTCGCATATTTCATACCACCACGGCGTTTAAAGAAGTCTTCACTTGTTCTTATGTGATATAAAGACTCCGGGATATTGTAACTTTTGATATGATGCTCTAACACCATTCTTGCAAACAAATCATAGTCTTCATACAATAAGACTGATTGATAGTTTCCGCTCTTTAAAACAGCACTCTTTTTATACATAACTGTCGGGTGTAATATAGAGCATCTTCTGTGCATAAATTGTTCAATTTCGCCATCTTCAGTAGGCACTCTATGAATTGAAATAACATTCTCCACATCGTCTACGAACTCAGCCTCATATGAACCGACTATCCCTAATCTAGGGTCTTCTTGAAATTTTTCTAACTGTCTTTCGCATCTTGTATTAACTACATAATCATCTGAGTCCATTCTTGCAATTAACTCGTTTTTTGAAGCCTCTATTCCCTTCGCAAGTGCCAGACCTAAACCAAGGTTCACTTCATTTGTAATAATATTAAATAAATCCGGATGCATATTCACAAAAGTGTCAATTACTTCATCGAGCTCAGGAGTAAGAGGACCATCTTTTATGATAATGAATTCATCCGGTTTAACAGTCTGATTTAGCATACTTTCAATGCTCAAAGATAAATAATCCGGTTTTTCCTTATAATATACCGACATTAGAACTGTGTACTTTGAGTTTTGCATCATTATCTCCTCTCTTTTCTCCCTAACAATATTTCTTATCTATTTGGGGATCCCCCTAGAATTTCATTTCTCTATCTACACATCTGCTCTTCACAGATAGTATTTCCCTCTAATTTCTGCTGTGTTCATCACACACGGCTAAGTGTTTTCTTATGCTGTCGTATCCAACTACCCCAGCAATCAATATTTCCCTTGTTTTCTACTTCATAAAACATCCGTTGAGCACACTCGTCTCTATTTCTCTATAGCCGAAGTGTTGATTTATACAGTCGAACCCCGTATACCCTGCAATGACGTTTTTTCTAAGTGTTGGATTATTGAATCGAACCCTGTCGGTGCATGAGTTTTGTTAAAGCTGTATATATCACCTAGCCAATTTCTCGCCATTCATTGTTCAATATGAACAAATCATTCACTCTCGCCGCGCAAAACATGTAATTATCATCACCATTCATGCTCTACTCAACAGCTGTTTTATGAAGTAGAAATCATCTGTTTTTCTCTAATTTTCATGACTCAACAAACCGTTATGATGTAGGTGTCATTAGCGGGTCAGATAGTGTACTCAACAGCAGTTTCAGACGTTAATGATAAACTCATGGATTTTTGTTGTTCTCACCTGTTTTCCGTCATTTCCTCATAACATCTGAAAAAGTTGTGCCAATTTTGTGTCGCAGGGGGCAAAAGTTCAGCATTTTATATAAACATGCGGCATTTTTAGTTCATATAGCTGTGAAATATAGTCAATTTTAGTACCCCATATAGTGTGCAAAACAAGCTCTTTTCGACGATGCTACGTCAATACGGTTTGTTGAGTAGACATTTGTCGGTGCAGCAATCACAACAAAATCCGCGTTAGAATATACAGTTTTTGCATCCAGAGTTGCAGTAAGGTATAATTCTTTTTCTTCTAGATATTTCTCAATATATTCATCTTAAATCGGAAATTTACAGTTGTTGATCAGTTCAACTTTTTCTGGAACAATGTCAACCGCTGTGACCTGATGATGTTGACTCAATAAAGTTGCAATTGACAGTCCAACATATCCAGCGCCCGCAATCGCAATTTTGTATGTGCTCTTGTTTTTTGAATTATGTTTTTTATTTATAACTTATCTACATATGCTCTAATGCAGTTTGTTCTCTTTCCGCTAAGAACAAACTGCACCCTCTTCTCTTTTCATTTTCTCTTACATCGACCCATCCCGCTTAATCACCGAAACCACCGTCTTCCAGAGTAACTTAATGTCCATTCCCACATTCCACTCACTGATATACTCCGTATCCAGTTTTACAACCTCTTCGAAATCGGTGATCTCGCTTCTTCCGCTAACCTGCCACATACCCGTAATACCCGGTTTGATCGCAAGTCTCGCTCTGTGATGGAGTTCATATTTATTCCACTCATCCAGTGTCGGTGGACGGGTTCCTACGATGCTCATATCACCTTTCAGTACATTAAAGAACTGTGGGAATTCATCCAGGCTGGTGACGCGGATGAAGTTACCGATGCCGGTTTTCTTCGTTCCGTCCGGCAGGATTTCATTACCGATGACACGGGGATCAAAGTCCAGCTTGAACATCATGCCGTCGCTGACACGGTTCTGTTTCATCAGTTCGGCTTTCCGTTCTTCTGCATCCATATACATGCTGCGGAATTTGTACATTTTGAATTTCTTACCGTTTTTTCCGACACGCTCCTGGGAAAAGAAGATCGGACCCGGGGACTTCAGGTAAATTGCGGGACCCACGAACAAAGTGATCAGCAAAGTCAACAAACAGCCAAACAGACCACCGGCGATATCGATCGCTCGTTTCATAAACAACTGTTTTGTGGATGCATAGTTGATACTGGTTGTCAGTACGGTATAGGGTCCGACTTTTTCCACCAGCTGTTTTTTACCGCCCATCGCCTCGGAGACTTTCGCCAGGTTCAGATGTACCGTCACACCCGCTTCCGTAAACTGTTCCATCAGAGCATACGGATAGGGAACATCGGTTGCCGGAATGACAAATACCTCGTCGATCCACTCCCGGCAGACATAAGCAGCTGCATTTTCTTCGTTGGCTACTACCGGAACGCCTGCGATTTTCGTACCGCAAAGATCATCATCGATAATTACCAGACCGGATAAAGCAAAGCGTTCATAGTTATTCTCCCGGATATTATGAACAACCTGCTCTGCCATATCTTTTGTCGTCACGACCAACAGAGAACGGTTTCCGTCACTCATCCTGCTTCGAAGAATTTTTTTCCAGATGATCCGGACGATGTAAGTGAGAATCGCATAGATCACACCGGTCAGATATAGTGCGGTTCTGGAGTACGCCTGACCTTCCTGCATCGTAAACAGATACAGCACCGAGAACAGTTCCACAAGGAGCACATGCTTTACCGTCGCTGCAAACTCCCTGAAATATCCCCGTTTCAAAACATTGGATAATGTCTCATAGAAAAACATCACGACGATATCCAGCAGTTCCATAAAAATCGCCATGTTCCGATATAGTGGAACTATGTAGGGACTGCCGCTGTCATGACGGATCACATAGGCAAGCAGGAATGCGATCTGAAGACAGATCATATCCAGCAAAATGAAATCAAAGTGTTTTAACCAGCCCTTCGAGCCTTTTTTGTACATCTTTCTGTTTCCCCCTCAGAAAACGAGAACTTTACTTTTGTTCTCTCATTACTTTTTTTCACATATTTATCAGACTATCCAAAAGTATAACACTGGGTTTATGCATTTTCAATATAAATGCAAATCTTTTAACATGAATTACCATTTTTCGTCGTTTTATAAATATCCAGTTCTGAATCTGTTATTTTTTTGTACAAACTATAGAGAACCAAAAATGTGCCTTGCGTATCCTCGCGGAATGTTTTTTTCTTTACATGAAAGTAATTTCCTGTAAGTAAAATAAGCAATGACCTTTTCCGGTCATTGCCTGTTTTCTGTTACAATACTTTTGATAAGAACTCCTGCAGTCTCGGATTCTTCGGGTGTGCAAAGAATTCATCCGGTGTATTCTCTTCCTGGATCTTTCCTTCATCGATGAAAATTACTCTGGTGGCCACTTCTCTGGCGAATCCCATCTCATGGGTAACAACTACCATGGTCATTCCTGTCTGTGCCAGTTCTTTCATGATCTCCAGTACTTCTCCGACCATCTCCGGATCCAGCGCAGAAGTCGGCTCATCAAAGAGCATCACATCCGGATTCATCGCCATGGCACGTGCGATGGCGATACGCTGTTTCTGTCCCCCGGAAAGGCTGTCCGGGTAAGCATCTGCTTTGTCAGGAAGACCCACACGGGCAAGGAGTTCTTCTGCTTTCTCAGAAGCTTCCTCTTCTTTCATCAGTCCCAGTGTCACAGGAGCCAGCATGATATTCTCTTTTACTGTCTTATGTGGAAACAGATTGAACTGCTGAAATACCATGCCGATTTTCTGACGGTGGCGGTTGATATCAACCTTCGGATCTGTAATATCCACACCTTCAAAAAGAATCTTGCCACCGGTTGGAACTTCCAGAAGGTTCAGCGAACGAAGAAAGGTAGATTTTCCGGAACCGGATGGGCCGATGACTGCTACCACTTCACCCTGACAGATATCTGTGGTGATACCGTCCAGAACCTGGTTATCATCAAACTTCTTCTCCAGTCCCTGTACCTGCAATAAAACTTTTCCTTTATTTGCGGTCACTTTTTCTCAACCTCCTCTCCAGTTTACCCATAAAGTATGTCAAAATCGTTACCAGCACCCAGTAAAATACTGCTGCTGCGATCAACGGTACAAAGGCTTCGTATGTACGGCTCTGTACCAGTGTCGCTGCTTTCGTGATATCCGTCATACCGATGTAACCGATGATAGATGTCTCTTTCAGCAGCACGATCATCTCATTGATCAGTGCCGGCAGCACATTTTTAAATGCCTGGGGCATAATGATCAGCTTCATCGTCTGTCCGGAACTAAGTCCCAGACTCCGTCCGGCCTCCATCTGTCCTTTATCGATGGACATGATACCCGACCGCACGATCTCCGCCACATACGCACCGGAGTTAATACCAAATGCCACACCACCAACGATAACTTCATTCACCGCGATGGAAGCAAATATAACAAAGTTAAATATCAACACCTGAACCATCGTAGGCGTACCACGGATAACACTCAGATACACCTTACAGATCGCATTCAGCACCTTCAGCTTCCCTGTCTGCTCATAAGTCGACCGGATAATCGCCACCGTAAACCCAAGCACCACACCAATACAAAGTGCCAGCACCGTAATCAGCAACGTATTCCGCAAACCCGTCAACCACCAACTGGAAGCCCCATTATCCACAAAATACCTGTGAACCCAATGACTTAAAGATCCCATATCGTTTCCCTTACACTCCTTTTACAAGGTCTTTTCGTATTTCTCTTACTCTATCTCTTATCTTACAGGGATTAACTCTCTCTTTTTAAACTAATATAAAAGCCATCCCCAATTGTCATAAAATAAATCTTATATCCTTCCGCCTGCGAAGGTTGGCTTGATCTTTCCATACGCAGACCATCTGGGCCGGCCGGTCCTTAGGCAGCGTATTTTGCTGCCTTAGTACCGCTGCCAGGACCAGCTGAGCGGAAGCGGGTCGGAGTATGGAAAGATCAAGCCAACCCCTCCCGGGTAGCCAAATATTTATTTTCTAACAATCACAACCTGAGACGCATTCGCATAAGTATCCGTAAAATCAACACTCTCTTTTCTCTCATCTGTCACAGTCATACCAGCCGCACCAAATTCAGCCTTACCACTGGAAACTGCTGCCAGGATAGATTCGAATGCCATATCGTCAATCTTCAGATCATAACCCATCTTGTCGCAGATTGCTTTCGCCATATCTGCATCGATTCCTACGATATTATCTCCTTCTTTATACTCCCATGGCTCGAATTCTGCGTTGGTAGCCATGGTCAGAGTACCGTTGGTATACTCGGTTCCTTCCGGAGTCTCGTACTGATAGCTTCCCTGGTCATCACCGATGTAGTTTGCCATGATCTTATCCAGAGTGCCATCCTCTTTCAGTTCCTTGATGGCCGCATTCATTTTCTCTGTCAGTTCTGTATTTCCTTTTTTCAGACAGATCGCATATTCTTCCGGTTCCCAGATATTTTCTACGATCTTCAGGTCATCGTTGGCATCTACAAACTTCTGAGCCGGCAGAGAGTCGATCACAACCGCATCGATCTTACCGGTCTTCAGAGCCTGGATGGCATCCGCACCTTTGTTATAACGTTTCATCTGAGAATCACTTGCTACTGCATCGCTGGCATAGCTGTCTCCGGTAGTACCGGTCTGCACACCGATGGTCAGATCTTTCAGATCATCAACGCTGGATACCTCTACCTGTTTTTTGCTGCCGCATCCGAACATGGATACTGCCATAATACCTGTCAGTGCAAATACAACTGCCTTTTTCATACTCTTATCCTCCTGTTATTCTTGTGTACTCACGAATCTGCATATAGCTTTCCGGCTGATTCATCCTTCTGCATATCTATACAGTGTGAGTGCATTTTTATACTAATTAAAATCTTCTTTATTATAACAGCTTTTTATTTTTTTGCAACCGGGAATTCCTGCCTGTAGGGTTCTTTTTCAGACACGCTCTAAGAAAATCTTTCTTTTATCAGCCGGTCACCGTTCCGGATCCGCTTTTCCCAGTCCGGGAAGTCTTCTTCCAGAATCTCCCGGAAAGCCCGGTATTCATCAAGAATTCCCTGACCGTGGAGGACACGATAGGCTCCGGCATCACTTCCGAGAGCAAGTTTTGCTCCGAGCTGATACCCACGGAATAATGCTTTTTTCTGTCCTTCCCAGATATTTTTCACTACTTGTTCCGGAAACCGTCCGTCTCCGAGAAGATTTTTTACTGTTACTATCGTAGGTACCCAGACAGCATCGGAAGCTGCAAGTGCCTGAAGTGCATCTTCGTCGCAGAAGTTTCCATGTTCGATACTGTCCACACCTGCGAGAGCTGCTGCCCGAACTGCCTGACTGCCGTTTGTATGTGCCATGACGGGGAAACCTTCTTCATGGGCAATATGGATCAGTTCGCGGATCTCACTGTCGGCAAGTGAAGGTTCCGTCAGGCCTCCATGAGTAAAATCCATGATGCCGGAGATCATAATTTTCACGAAGTGTCCGCCCTGCCGGCGCAGATCCCCGATCAATTCCCTGTACTCCTGCATGGTTTCGTAACCTCTTCCCACGATCGCTCCGTAGTGCCCCTTTTTGTGAATGGCAAAGATCGGTGTCCGGTAGGTGATCCCATAGGCAGGTGCCAGTTCCATCGTCCGTTTTGATGTTCCGTAGATATCCCCGCCTTCCCGCAGCCAGGTGATTCCGCGCTTCCGGTATTCCGCAAGATGCGCGTGGATCACCCGGTCGCAGACACCATTTTTCTGGTCGGCTACGGCTTTTTTATAGTCTGTGCCGTTCATAAAAATGTGCATGTGGGCTTCGCCGTATGAGAATTGGTTTATTGTTTTTCTTTGTAGCTGTTGTTTCATATTCTTTATCGCCTGTCCCTCACTATCGTTACTGTTCACTCCGTGCCCGGCAACACGCTGCGCGATGCACAGAATTTATGCTGATCGCATAAATTCGCGCGATATGTCTCGGGTTTTCTGTGACCTTCGCTCACAAAAACACCTCGCGGAATATTATCAGTGAACAGTAGCTCATTATCTTCTATTTATTTCAATCTTTCACATATAAAACACTTGAATTCTTTGATACAAAGTGATAGTTTTAATTTAATCAAAATTGATTCACCAGATCAATTATTGATTTACAATGTAACAGAAAGCACCCACTCCAAAGGTGGATGCTCCGAGTTTAGGCTTTAAATTATGTCCTTAAGGACGCGGCCTATCCTGTGGCTCAGACAGGATAGGCTTTTTTATTTTCGGTAGCATAACCTCGGGAGGCTACCTCACCCTGTCATGGGTGCTTTCCTTGCATAATTTTTTTCACACATATGGTATTTATACAAGCACATTTCTGTATTTTTCTGTTATCGTCTAATCTCTCCGATCATCGATCATATACAGCAACGCATTGCAAATGCACGCTGCGATATTGCTTCCGCCTTTTCTTCCCCGTGCCACGATATATGGGACATCCGCTTTCATGATCAGTTCTTTGGACTGTACCACGTTGACGAATCCTACCGGGACACCGATGATGAGTGCCGGATTCAGTTTTCCCTCTTCGATCAGTTCGTAGAGACGTACCAGAGCAGTCGGAGCGTTACCGATGGCAAAGATCAGTGGTTTGTCCAGCTGTGCTGCCTTATCCATACTTGCAGTGGCTCTTGTGGTTCCGTTTGCCTTCGCTGTGGCTGCCACATCCTCATCGGACATGAAGCAGTAAACCTCTCCGCCGTAACGGGCGAGGGCACGTTTGTTGATGCCTGATCTGCCCATCTGGGTATCCGTAACGATGCAGGCACCCTGGCGGATCGCATCCATGGCTTTTGCCACGACATTGTCAGAAAAGCACAGACTGTCCGCATATTCAAAGTCTGCACTTGTATGGATACAGCGTTTGATGATCAGTTCTTTGTCCGGGTCCAGTTTCCGGTCGCCCAGTTCTTCCGTGATGATCTCAAAGCTTCTGCGTTCAATATCTCTTGGTTTTACATTTTCCAGTTCTATTTTCATAACTTATACCCCTGCTTCCAGAATCTCATATATTGCCTTCATATCCAGATGTTCCCGCAGCGCTGCTGCCAGAATATCGTACTGTGTCTCCTTGAATGTCTGAAAATCCACACCTTTCATCTCTGAGGTATCGATTCCCTTCTTTTTTCCCAGTGCCCGGATCACAGCCTCCGCCACACCTTCTTTGTCAAATACACCGTGAACATAGGTGCCATAGACACGGGAAGTATACGCACCATCCTGTTTTTCCTCTGTGGTCTTTGCATGATCCCGGATCGTTGTCAGCGGGGATGCCCCTTCATGTAAAGTCGTCACACCCATATGAATCTCATACCCTTCCAGCTCCACGCCGGAAAGCAGGGAAAGTTCGCCCTCTACCTGTCCGAATATACCACTGACTCTGGTTCTGGTCTTTCCGTCTGCAAATACGGTATCCATCGGAAGCAGTCCCATCCCTTTCATGGTTCCGCCCGCTTCCACACCGTCCGGATCGGAAAGTGTTTCCCCTAACATCTGGTAGCCGCCGCAGACACCGAAGATCACTGTTCCTGCTGCTGCAAGTTTGAGGACTGCCGCCTCCATGCCGCTCTCCCGCATCCACTGCAGGTCTCCCATAGTATTTTTTGTTCCCGGGAGAATCACCATATCCGGATGCTTCAGTTCATGGATATGCTTTACATATCGAAGAGACACACCCGGAATATTTTCAAATGGATTAAAATCTGTAAAGTTAGAGATCCGTGGAACCCGGATCACCGCGATATCGATCTGTCCCACCTCCTGCTGACTGTCAAACCGCTCCGTCAGACTGTCTTCGTCTTCCACCTCGATCTGCAGGTACGGTGCCACGCCAACTACCGGGATGCCGCTTCGTTCTTCCAGCATCTCCACACCGGGATCAAGAATGGTTTTGTCCCCTCGGAATTTGTTGATGATCAGACCCTTTACCATCTCTTTTTCCTCATCTTCCAGAAGCATCACCGTACCGATCAGCTGGGCAAATACGCCGCCGCGGTCGATATCTCCGACCAGAAGCACCGGTGCTTTTGCAAGCTTTGCCATACCCATATTGACGATATCATCCTGCTTTAAGTTAATCTCCGCCGGACTTCCCGCGCCTTCAATGACAATGATATCATTTTCTGCTGCCAGCGTATCATAGGCCTTCATAATATCCGGGATCAGTTTCTTTTTGTAGGCAAAATAATCCCGTGCACTCATATTTCCAAGGACTTCACCGTTTACGATCACCTGGCTGCCCACATCATTGGTGGGCTTTAACAGGATCGGATTCATCAGAACAGACGGTCTGATGCCTGCCGCTTCCGCCTGCATCACCTGTGCCCGTCCCATCTCCAGTCCTTCTTCTGTGATAAAGGAATTCAGTGCCATATTCTGTGATTTAAACGGTGCCACCCGATAGCCATCCTGTTTAAAGATCCGGCACAGTCCGGCTGCCAGCAGGCTCTTTCCTGCGTTGGACATGGTTCCCTGTATCATAATTGCTTTTGCCATGATTTATCTCCTCACTTTCCGAATCTTTTTTAATAATTGTTCGTTTTCTGTATGCAGCTTTACTGCGATCCGGTAACAGCCTTTCCAGAGTCCGGGATAATTGCTGCAGTCCCGGATCATCACACCTTCCTGCAGAAGTTTTTCATACAGATCAGGCTCTCCCTCAAAAAACAGATAATTTGCCTGGGAGTCCAGCACCGGATATCCCATTTTCATCAGTCCCTCCCGCAGGAATTGCCGTTCCTGAAAGATCAGTGTTCTCGCCTTCTCCACATAAGCTGTTTCCCTCAGCGCCGCAGTTCCGGCTTCCTGCGCCGGTGTGGATACATTCCACGGCTGCAGCTGAGCTTCGATCTGTGTCATCAGTGTTTCGCCGGACGTAATTCCATAGCCCAGTCGTAATCCTGCCATCGCATATCGTTTGGTGAATGCTTTCAGAAGAAACAGATACTTCTTTCCTTTCAGTTCACCTTTTAAGGTATGTACTTCCGGTTCCGGAACAAAATCAAGGAAACATTCATCCACCACCAGATAAATCTGTCGTTTTTCGCAGAGGGTTACAATCTTTCGAAGAAGTTTCGGATCCATCAGAATACCGGTCGGGTTGTTGGGGTTACACAGAAAAACCATTTGCAGATCTTCTTTTTTCAGTCTGTCCAGAATCCTGTCCTGCAAAGTAAATCCATCTTCTTTTTTCAGGATCTCTCTGTTCACCTCACATCCCACAGCTTCCAATGCCTGGGCATATTCTGCAAAGGTAGGTGCCAGTACCAGCGCTCTTTTCGGCTTTACCGCCTGCACCAGTGCAAAGATCAGTTCTGCCGCCCCGTTTCCACAGATCAGCCATTCCACCGGAACCTGTTCATATTCCGCCAGCGCCTGCTTCAGCTTTTCCTGACAGGCATCAGGATAATAGCAGACCCGTTCCATGCTGTCTTTTGCCGCCCGGATGACCCCGAGCGGTGTTCCAAGCGGATTGATATTCGCTGAATAATCCAGCACATCCGGGTGGCGGTAGATATCTCCGCCATGTATGTATTCTTTCATGAGTCCGTTGTTTCTCCTTTTTGTATCTGTTTTTTCTTTTATTGGTACAATTGTAACTATTCAGTAGGTAGCATTCCGCGAATCGTTTTGACATGTTTTTGTCAAAATGCCATCACCCAAGGTGATTAGAAATGCTTTTTGACTCGTAACTGTGAGGGTACTGAACAGTTACGGTATATTTATATAAACACGCAGACCAGAACACGCACCAGTCCAAATACCACAAGTGACAGTACCGTTCCTGCATACATCAGTTTGTGAGATCTTATGATATCCTCAATCTCTACTTTCCGGATCGGATCACCGATATATGGTTTTTTATGCAGTTCTCCAAAATACCAGGCATCTCCTGCCAGCCGGATATCCAGTGCACCGGCCATCACAGCTTCTGTCTGCGCAGAGTTCGGACTGGCGTGTTTTCTTCGGTCACGAAGATAGATTTTCTTTGCATTTTTTCCATCCATACCGATCAGCCAGGCTCCTGCGATCATCAGCCAGGCGGAAAGTCTTGCCGGAATATAATTCAACACATCATCCAGTTTTGCCGCCGCTGTTCCAAAATACCGGTATCTGTCGTTCACATAACCCACCATGGAGTCCATGGTATTCACACTTTTATAGGCAAAGCCCAGCACTGCGCCGCCGATCATCATGTAAAACAGTGGGGCAATGATACCGTCGGAAGTATTCTCTGCAACGGTTTCAACTGCTGCTTTGGTTACACCTTCTTCGGTCAGATTCTGCGTGTCACGTCCCACGATCATCGATACAGCATAACGGCTTTTTTCAATATCTCCGGTCTGCAGCGCATCGTAGACTTTTTTACTCTCGTCACGAAGGGATCTTGCCGCCAGCAGCTGGTAGCACATAAAGCTCTCCAGCGCCACCCCCAGCCAGGTGCGGAATCCATACGCCAGATGCAGGATCAGCCACGGGACAAAAGACGAAGCCGCCACGATTCCCACCACCAGCAATCCTCCGGCGATCCGTTCTCCTGTTTTTGTTTTCGGAAATATCTTCCGCAGGATCTTCTCTAAAAATGTAATCCCATGCCCGATGATACGCACCGGATGATACAGCCATCTGGGATCCCCAAAACACAGATCCATAAGGAATCCCAGTACTACTGCAAGTAATGTCCACTTCATCTTTTCTTCCTCTTTCTGTAGCCATCTGCTTTTTTGCAGTTACGCCTTTTCTATTTCTGTTCTTATTATCTACACTACTGTTGTTTTGTCATTTGTATCGGATTTACCACACGCAGCACCGACTGCTGTCCTGATGCATCGCTCCACGCAGCCGGATCTACTTCTGCTTCATATCCTTCTCCGTTGCCCACATGCCATTCATAAAAGGCTTTTTTTCTATCTGCGAATCGTTCCAGCACTGCCATGATAATGCCACCATGGACGACAAAAGCAGCAGATTCTGTTCCATCTTCCGCGCAGAGCTTCAATCCTTCCAGGAATCCCTGACAGGCCCTGTCCCGGAATTCCTGTGGATCTTCCCCTCCCGGGAAGGGCAGGGTTGCATTGCTGTCCACCCACGCCTGATACTCGGCATCTCCGGTCATTTCCTTCCAGTTTTTGTTTTCAAATCTTCCGAAATCACATTCTCTCAGGTTCTGAATCACCTGCTGCTCCTGGCCCGGATAGATACAGGCCGCTGTCTGACGGCAGCGAAGCAGGGGACTTACAAAAAGTCTTTCTGCTTTCGGATAGTTCTGTTTTTTCAGCTGTTCCTGATCCTCTTCCAGAACCGGTTCATCGGTGATCCCGATATAGCGATTCAGCTGATTCCCGGGTGTTTTCCCATGCCGGATCAGATATATTCTCATCTGTTTTCTCCTTTTCTCACTTGAGCTGTGTTCCGATCCCACAGCAGACGCGCACTACCTGAGCTGCATGTGCCGCAAGTTTTGTACATACCCGACCGCATGCTTCTCTCCATTCCCGGTCTTTCGCGTCCATCGGGACGATTCCATAGCCTACTTCATCCGTTACAATGATCAGATCAGGATTTTCTTTCCATATTATTTCTGCAAGATCCCGGACTGATCCTCCTTCGTCCAGTTCTCTGCGGATAAAGGAGTGGAAATGATGGACTGCTTTTGCTGTTTTCAGATCTTCCATCGTGCAGGTCTGACCGTCTTTCCAGTCGGGATCGGTCAGGTTGTATGTTTTTGATGCGTAAGATTGTTTGCCCTGGTAAGCACCGCCGATTATTAGTATCATTGTTGGTTCTCCTTTTTAATGATAAGTTTGTTGGGTAGGTTGTGGTGGATTCGGTCGATTGCTCATCGCCTCGCGGCCGCGGGTCTGCGCTCGGTCTGAGCCTGTAGTCTCAGACTCGTGCTCGACAAGCGCTGGCTGCGAGGCGATGAGCAATCGACCGAATCCCTTCAAGAGTACTGGCTAGAGCGTGTCTGAAAAAGGCTTTTCGTGAGCTGCGAGTCTCAGTTTGTGGGAGATTTTATCCGAATGAGGGCGGCGTAGCGGGCTACGGCAACCGAATGAGGGTAAAATATACCGCAAAGTGGGGCTTGCAGATTGCGGAAATGATTTTTCAGACACGCTCTAGGACTTATTGCTATACTTATTTATCTATTTTACATCCCAATGAACAACTATATCTATCTATTCCTTCATTTTTAAGGGATATCCAGTGACCCTCTCCATACCAGCCACCTCAGTCTCCCCCAAAACTTTGCCTGGATTTTCCCTGCGTCCCCTCTGCGATACCGCAGTGCTTGTCGAGCACGTGTTTGAGACTACAGGCTCAAACCGAGCGCAGACCCACGCGGTGTCGCAGAGGGGACGCAGGGAAAATCTTACACAGCATAGTTATTCAATCTCATCTTTTAAAGCCAAAGCGCACCAAGCACTGCCCCGCAAGCCATAAACACCTCACACAGCGACAAAAAGCACCCCGCCAGATCCCCGGTCGTTCCTCCGAAATACTTCATCGCATTCCGATAATAAAGGGCATAAACCAGAATCGCTATTCCATAAACCAGAAGACCCAGTTTCCAGTCCACCAGCAGCATCCCGGCCAGCAGTATCAGCAGATACACACACATCGTGGCTTTTACCTGCCGATCCTTCGCCCCGCGTGCCATAGCAGAAACCGATCCGGTCTTTTTTGCCTTCGGAAATGTCACGATCGCCAGCCCGCTTAATGTCCGGGACAGACAAAATGTAAAGGGGATCATCGCCAGGGCGCGGGCACTGATCTGGCTGTATACACCATAATAAAACATAAAGTAAACCGCACAGGTAATCACCGCAAATGCTCCGGAATTAGAATCCTTCAGGATCTCCAGCCGGCGCTCACGTTCCTGCCATGAACTCATCGCATCTGCCGTATCCAACAATCCGTCCAGGTGAATCCCTCCGGTAAGAAACCATGGGATCAGTGTCAGGATCACGGTATAAAAGGCTGAGGAAAGCCCAAGATACGTTCCGAACGTCCCCCACAGCCAGGTTACTCCGCCGATGGCAACACCGATCCATGGGAAAAAGCACATGGCATATGCCATATTTTCTTCATTCCATTCACACTGGGGCATCGGGATCTTCGAATACATGGAAAATGCAATCAGAAAACTATGATAAAATTTCTTCATTTTTTCTCTCCTCGCCTGTCTTTTTATGAAAAATCGGAATTCCGTAGACAACCTCTGTGACTGTATCTGCGATCTGCGCCATCTGACAGTTGATCGCACCAAGTTTTTCCAGATATTTTTCTGTCTCCGGATCGTAGGTGATGCCGTCGGAAAAGACCTCGTTCGTCACTACCACCAGATTTTCTGCCCGCTCCAGCAGATGGTGGATTCCATTCAGGATCGCCTTCACAGTATTGTCCCCGGCTCCGCCTTCCTGATAGATCTCATTAGCCGTCAGATTCGACATGCACTCCAGCAGTACATCTGCCCCCTGCGGTATCGTAAGATGCTCCAGATCCGTATAACGCTCAATCGTCGTAAACTTTTTCTCTGCCCGCATGGCGCGATGTCTCGCGATCCTCCGGTAGCTTTCTTCATCAAACGGGTACATCGTCGCAATATAGATTCTTTTACTTCCCTGACAATCCAGGATACACTGTTCCGCAAATGCAGATTTTCCGCTGCCGCTTCCTCCTGTTACTACATGAAACATCTCTGATTTCCTTCTCTTTCTCTTCTTACACCAGTGGCACATAATTTTCCATCTGATTATCGGAAAACGTGCACATGCCTCCATATACCGCCAGCGCCATATCAAGGATCGGATAAATCGTTACCGCTCCGGTTCCCTCACCCAGACACATATCACAGTCTAAAAATACCGGAATATCCAGCGCCTCCAGGATCATCATCGTTGCCGGTTCTTTTGATTTGTGTGATGTGATTACATAATCTTTCACTGCCGGACAGATCCGGATCGCACACAATGCAGCCACACAGGAGATGAATCCATCGGCAACTACCGGAATCCGACAGGCTGCTCCGCCTAAGAATACCCCTGCCATACCGGCGATATCGAGTCCGCCTACTTTCGCGAGCACATCGATCGGATCTTCTTTCTTCGGTTTATGCAAGGCAATCGCATCTCTGATCACAGAAATCTTCTTTTTCAGTCCTGTACCGGAAAGCCCTGCACCGCGTCCGGTTACCTCTGCCGGATCCTGCTCCAGTAAAACGGCAGTCACTGCGCTGCTGGTCGTTGTATTGCCGATTCCCATCTCACCGGTTGCTACGATTCCATACCTTTTTTCTTTGAGTTCTTCCACCATATGGATGCCGACTTCGAGTGCCTGAACAGCCTGTTCTCTTGTCATGGCAGGCTCTTTCGCCATATTTTTTGTTCCGTACATCACTTTATGCTGAAGAATCGTGCTGTCCGTAGCAATCCCTATGTCCACCGGGAAGATATCTGCACCTGCTTTTTTACAGAGGATACTTGCTGTAGCCTTTTCTTTCAGAAAATTTTCGGCTACGATTTTGGTCACTTCCTGCCCGCTCTGTGTCACACCTTCTTCCACTACACCGTTATCGGCGCACATGACCACCAGAGCTTTTTTCTTCAGGTCCACTCTGGCATTCCCTGTCATACCGGCGATACGAACGACCGTATCCTGCAGCCGTCCCAGACTGTGCAGCGGCATGGCAATATTGTTCCAGTGTGCCAGGGCCGCTTCCATGGCTGTCTTATCTGCCGGGTGTATCTTCTCCAGCGTTTCCTCTAACGTCATACTTATGCCTTCCTTTCCTCACAGGTGCGTAAGAACTGTTCCGGCACCTGCAGATTGCTGTAATAATACATATGCGGAAATCCGCTCATTCCCTGTCTGTCACTGTGTATACAGTTCCATGACCGACTGCTCAGTGGTTTTCTAGCCGTATAGCTTTCCCCGCAGTTATCCGAATCAAAATAATGAAATTCATGGGCCCGGATTCCTCCCACATTCTTCCCGAAACACGTTCCGTCTTCCAGGGTAATATAACCGAATCTGGTAAGCCGGGGCGTGCGCCAGGATTTGCCGGGAATAACACCGGCCATTGGCCAGCTGTGTCCTTCCATGTCCTCCATCTCCTGATGCAGATACATAAAACCACCGCATTCTGCCATATAGGGAATACCTGCCTGTACCGCTTCACGGACAGAAGTAAGCATTTTTTTATTCTCACTCAGTGCTTTTGCATACAGTTCCGGATATCCGCCATGAAAAAGCATTCCGTCTATATTTTCCGGGAGTTTTTCATCATGAATGGGAGAAAAGGGAATCAGTTGCGCACCCATTTCTTCCAGAAGCTCCAGATTGTCCTGATAGAAAAAGCAGAATGCTTCATCCTTCGCCAGAGCGATCCTTACGCTTCTTTTTGTATGATAACCGGTCAGTGGTTCCTGAACAGGAAGTTCCTCTGCACCTTCTGCCAATTCCAGAAGTCCGTCAATATCCACGGATCTTTCCAGGATATCTGCCAGTTTCATCAGTTTATCATGCAGATCTGCGATTTCTTCCGGTATCACCAGACCCAGATGACGGCTTTCCAGCACACAGTCCTTCACCACCGGAACATACCCGTACACTTTCACCGGCAGGGTTTCTTCGATGATCTGCTTTAACCGCGGATACATCATTGGGGATATCTGATTCAGAATCACACCACGGATCTGACTGTCTTCTCTGTATTCCACAAAGCCCTTGACAAAAGCTGCCGCAGACAGACTCATTCCCTTTGCATTTACGATCAGCACCGCGGGGGTTTTTGTGATTCTTGCCACATCATAGGCACTGGCTTTCGGAGAGATCCCCGCAAGTCCGTCATAGTAACCCATCACGCCTTCAATCACAGAAATCTCACAGTCTCTTGCATTTTTCTCCAGAAGATACCGCAGGGTATCTTCCTTCGCAAAAAAGCTGTCCAGGTTCCTGCTTTTTGTTCCGATCACACGGCTGTGAAACATCGGGTCAATATAATCCGGTCCACACTTGAAAGAAGCAACCTGCAGGTTTCTGTTTTTTAATGCCTGCAGCAGTCCGCAGGTAAGCAGTGTCTTTCCGCTTCCGCTCGCGGCTGCCCCGAGAAGGATTCGCGGCACTTTGCGTTTGTTATTCATTTGTTTCTTCCTTTCCCCGGCAGGAAATCACATAGACCGGATTCTGTCCCATCATCAGATGATAAGATCCCGCTTTTTTACCTTTTGCTACCTGCACCTGTGCGATATCCACCTGCTCAAATGGCAGAACATTCAGACAGTTCATGGCTTCTCCTACGGATTCGAGAGCGATGCAGTTGATCACCACACGGATCCCTGGATTCTTTGAAAGCAGCAGTTTAAGGATGTCTTTCATGTTACCGGAGGAGCCTCCGATAAAAGCATGGGTCGGTACCGGCAGATCCACGCAGGCTTCCGGTGCCAGTCCTTCGACAATCTCAAGATTATCTGCTGCAAACTTTTCTTTGTTTTTATATAACAGTTCCACAGCCTCCGGTTTTTTCTCGATCGCATATACCCGGCCTTCTACCGCCTGCATAGCCATCTCTACGGATACAGAACCGGTTCCGGCTCCCACATCGTAAACAATCGAATGCCGTGTCAGCTGTAATTTTGACAGGGAGATGCCTCGCACTTCCTCTTTCGTCATCGGCACTTTTCCCCGGATAAATGCTTCATCCGGGATCCCGTGTGTCACGATGGCTTCTTTTCCCTCTCTGGTAAATAACACGACACTGAGACTGTCCGTCTCAAGTTCTGTCAGCTGCCAGGCATATCCCCGGGTGATCTTTTCTTCCGGGTAAGAAAGCCGTTCGCCCACCTCTACCCGCACATCACCCATGCCGTAGCGCTGCAGCTTCTGACACAATTTTGCGATGCCGTCTGTCGTTCCCACAATAGCAAAAATCTTTCCGTATATACGCAGAAGTCCGGGCAGATTGCACTCTCTTCCATGAAGGCTGACCGGATGAACATCTTCCCACGGTGTTTCCAGTTTTGCGCAGAAATAAATCATAGAAGATATGCCACAGTACACTTTTTTCTGTACCATCGGCAGTTCCCGGTGCAGTGTCTCCAGGAGTTTTTTGGCTCCGCTGTAGAATCCGACATCCCCTGAGAGGGCAATCGCCACGTTTTTGTGCTCCGGATGGGCCGCAATATAGGCACAGATCTCTTCCGGTTTGTATCCGGTCCAGACTTCCTGGCCCGGTTTCCGGATATGTTCCACCATCCGTGCTGCTCCGATCAGAAGATCCGCACACTCCAGTGCCTGTTTTCCTTCCTGTGTCAGAGTATCTGCAGTTCCCATACCGATTCCCACAAGAGATACCTTTTGCCCCCGAAGGATATCCTCAGTTTCTTCTCCTTCGGTTACCGCTTCTGTATTTTGCGTTGCTGCTTCCTGCATGACAGGTTCCTGCGCAACCTTTTCCTGCCCGCTGCCGGGATTCTCTATATTTTCTATATTTTCTGTATCAGTATTGACAATTTCGATTTTTGCATCATTTGCAACATTTTCTTTCGGGAGAAACCGGCGATCCAGATACTCTATACATTTCTCCAGTTCCATGCCCTGTTCTTCCTTCGGTCGTCCGATGACAATCATCCGGCAGCCGGTTTCTTTTGCCGCCTGATATTTTTCCAGGAATCCTCCGGCTCTTCCCGATTCTTTACTTACCATCCATGCGATATCAAACTGATGGATCAGTGCGATATTCATTTCCCGGGAAAAAGGTCCCTGCATGCACAGCAGATGTTTCCCTTCGATGCCAAGTTTTGCGCAGGAAGCGACAACTTCCACCAGAGAAAGCACTCTGGCATAGATTCTTTCCTGATAATCGGTCAGTGCCGTATAGGCAGACAGTTCTTTGCTCCCGGTGGTAACCAGAATATTTCCACTGGTTTTTTCCAGATATTCCACCGCTTCCCGGATGCTTTTTACATATGTAATGGTTTCTTCTTCTTCAAGACGCCGGCTTTCCTGACGCACCACCCGCAGATAGGCAGTTCCGGTACGTTCGCAGGCGGTCTCAATATTTTCCGTCACTACCTGGGCATACGGATGAGTCGCATCGATGACCAGCCCGTTCTCCATCTGTAACATCCGCTCTTCCATCTGCTTTTCATCCAGACGTTCGTGGGATAATTCCAGATATTCGCCCTGCGGCAACAGACTTTCTCCGTATTCCGTAGCGACACATACCATGGAAGGTATTTTATTTTCATTCAAATATTCGGCCACGGTTCGTCCTTCCACCGTACCGCCAAACAGCAGAACTTTATACATTTCGATATCCCCTCGGTGTTACCATCTTACCGTTAATCTCTTTGGTCTGTGAATTGCCCACCCATACGGTCGTAAACATGTCTACCTTCGTATCCCGCAGGGTTTTCAGATCCATCACTTCATAATGTTCCCCGTCTCTTCCGATGTAGCTTACGATACCGCATACGGTTTCCGGGCTCTTGTACTGCATCATCAGATCGCAGGCTTTCTGCAGATAATCGCTTCGCTTCCTGCTGGACGGGTTATACAGGCACACAACGAAATCAGCCTCTGCAGCTGCCAGCAGACGTGCCTCAATCTTCTCCCACGGTGTCAGCAGATCACTCAGACTGATCAGACAGAAATCGTGGATCAGCGGAGCACCCAGTACTGCCGCACCGCCGGTCGCTGCTGTTACACCGGGAATAATCTCCAGTTCTACTTCCGGATAGTTGACACCGACCTCATACATCAGTCCGGACATACCGTACACACCGGCATCTCCGCTGCAGATCATGGAAACTACTTTTCCCTTTTTTGCTTCTTCAAAAGCCATCACACAACGATCCACCTCTTTTTTCATGGGAGTGGTCAGGAATTCTTTCCCCGGAAAATGTTCTTTTACCAGATCTACATATACTGTATAGCCGATAATTACCTCACTTTTTTCCATTGCATGAATTGCCTTCAGTGTCATCTGTTCGTATTCTCCCGGTCCGATACCGATTACATATAATTTATTCAAAGCTCACACTCCATTTCTTTATTGTACACGCAGCGGTCACTCCCTCTGCGGCCTGTTTTCTCATGATAAATGTTCCGCCATCGCCGGCAAGGCTGGCACTTCGTTCGCATACATTGTCCACACCGGTGATCTTGCTGACAAATGCAGATGGCGTAAAGGTACCTTTTGCTTTTTCAAGTTCTTCTCCACGATAAGTCACAAAAGGAAGGTGATATTTTTCACAGAACGCCAGCAGTCCCGGCTCTTCTTTTTTCAGATCGATGCTGGCTGCCAGGATAATCTGTTCTATAGCTATTCCATGTTCTGACAGATACTTCTGAATCTGTGTTTCGATCTTTTCTTCCGGTGTGTTTTTCCTGCAACCCACCCCAAGATATACATTTTTCGGATACAGATGAAGCATCTGAGTCTGCTCTGTTCCCAGGGCTTCTTCCTGTTCTCTGTCACTTTGCGGGATTGCAAACCATAAAGTTCCCTGTTTCCCATCCGGGCTTTCCGTCTTCCGGAATCGCAGCTGTGCCGGAATGGTCTGTTCTTTCGGAAAGACAAATCCTTCTCCGGCTCCCCAGGCAATAGTTTTTCCCCGGATCAGCAACGCCGCCATCTCTTTTGCCAGCTCCATATCAGAAATCACCAGATTGTTTTTCCGGGCGAAGACATCCACCGCAAAAGTGTGGTTTACGTCTGTCCCTGTGGTGATCACGGGTTGCGCTCCGATGCTTTCTGCAGCGAATTCCGTCAGTTCGTTTGCTCCGCCGAGATGACCGGAGAGAAGAGAGATCGCATAGCTGCCCTGTTCATCGATCACCACAACCGCCGGATCTGTTTTCTTACTTACCACGAAAGGAGCGATGGTTCTCACAGCGATCCCGGTGGCACTGAAAAAGATGATTCCATCCAGTCGGGGGATCCATTCTTCTGCCCATTCTCTCAGGGTCCCTTTCACTTTCCGAAAAGGATGTTTTTCAGGAAGCTCTACATATTTACTTTTCACAAAGCCATATACCTCCTGATCCTGCTTTTGCAGATCTCTCAGAAGTTTTTCTCCAAGGACACAGCCATGTTCTGTGAATGCGATGATTCCTGTCTTTTTCATCTTATTTTGTTGCTTCCCGAAACTCTGTGGTGAATGCCGGATTATACAGTTCTGACCGGTCATAGTGGCTGTGAGCCACCACATCACCGATAATCATCAGTGCGGTCTTTGTAATATTGTTTTCTCTTGCTGTCTGTGCCAGCGTTCCTACTGTACAGACGAATGTTTTCTGATCTTCCCAGGTCGCTTTGTATACAATCGCTGCCGGCGTATCGGCGGTGTAACCACCCTCGATCAGTCTTCTGCTCAGTTCTTCTAACATGCCTGTACTTAAAAAGACAACCATCGTTGCCTGATGGGCCGCAAAGGACTGGATGCTCTCTTTTTCCGGTACCGGAGTTCTTCCTTCCATTCGGGTTATGATCACGCTCTGTGATACATCCGGCAGTGTGTATTCCAGGTTCAGCGCGGATGCCGCACCACAGAAGCTGCTGACACCCGGGCAATAATCAAATGCAATATTTTTTTCTTCCAGAACATCCATTTGCTCCCGGATCGCACCATACAAAGAAGGATCTCCGGTATGGAGACGTACCGTTGTCAGCCCCTTTTCTTCCGCTGCAAAAATCACATCCAGAACTTCTTCCAGTGTCATCTTCGCACTATTGTAGATCTCACAGTTTTCTTTCGTGTATTCAAGAAGCTGTGGATTGACCAGTGAGCCTGCATAGATCACTACGTCTGCTTCTTCCAGAAATTTTTTTCCTCTCAGTGTGATCAGATCCGGTGCACCGGAACCTGCTCCTACGAAATGTACCATATGTTTTCTCCTCTCTTGTCCCTGGCGTCAGGCACTCTTATTTTCTCTTATTTTTTATCTTTTACGACCAGAAGGGTATAATATCCTGCTTCTTCCGGTATCTCTTTGGCCGATGCATAGATTTTTTCCTCCGGCATGCCGCAGTTTTCGATCATTACGGCATTCTGTCCGCTTCTTAAAATGCTGTCTCTTACTTTTTTCAGGCGTTTGCCGCTTTTCATCAGCACTTTGGTTCCAGGCAGTTTTAAAAGATCATCCATTTCTTCTGCTTTATAGGTCGCCGGAATCACATGGAGCGGTTCTGCCATCTCCGCCAGACCCATATTAAGACGGGCCGCCACTGCACAGAAAGAAGTGATCCCGCTCACGATTTCAGCCTGATAACCGCGTTCCAGGATACGTTTATGTACATACAGATAAGTGGAATATATAGTAGGATCTCCCAGTGTCAGAAACACCACATTTTTTCCCTGTTTCAGATAAGATTCCACTGCATCTGCAGCCTTATTATGATTGTCCTCCAGTACTGCCCTGTCTTTTGTCATCGGCATAGCCACCGGAATCAGTTCTTTTTCATCCAGTTTTGGATATGCTCCTTTTACGATCTGATAAGCGACACTGGCTTTTATATCGTTGCCTGGTACTGCGATCACAGGATTCTCGCGGATCAGACGAAGGGCTTTCAGTGTCAGCAGTTCCGGATCTCCCGGTCCTACTCCAAGTCCATATAATATTCCACTCATAGTGTTTTCTCCTCGTTTTTCTGTTGATTTGGTTTCTGTTCTTTATCTGCACATTGATCGTGTGCTTTTTTTTCTGCCTGCTTCATGATTTTTCGGGCGAGTTCCGGAACCTTCGAGGTTTCTGCCAGCTTTCCATATACATTGGAAAATAAGATAGTTCCCACTTCCAGCTGTTCGCCTGCCCTTTTATTCAGATAGAATTCTACCCGGTCACTGATTTCTTTCATCGTAGCTTCCAGATAACCCTTTCGTTTTAAAATCTCCACACTCTGCTCCGTGGTGATCGTATCAAGAATCTCTTTTGCTGTCTCCAGATCTGCGCCGGCGCGGATCGCATTCGCTGCCATCAGTTCGCTTCGACTGTCTGCCTGGCGGGAATGGGTATTCATGATTCCACCGGCTACTTTCACAAATTTGCCGATATGGGAGATAAACAAGATACCCTTTACTCCCAGCTCTCTTGCCATATCCAGGGTCTCCCCCACATAATTGCTACATTTCATCGAATAGGTAAGATCCAGTCTTGTCTGTTCTTTTGAAAAAGCCTGACCGTAATTTCCCGGTGTAATCACCAGATAAGACCCGCCGCCTTCCACCAGCATCTTCATCTCCAGCCGCAGGCTGGCCACCAGTGCTGTCTCACTCATCGGGATCACGATGCCACTTGTTCCAAGAACAGAGATTCCGCCTTCGATACCCAGGCGTGGATTAAACGTCTTTTTTGCAAGCTCCACTCCTGCCGGAATCTCAATCTGCACATCCAGACCTCCGGTGTAGTGATATTCTTTACAGACCTGCTCTACATTTTCAAGGATCATCTGCCTTGGAACCTTGTTGATCGCCGCCTCGCCAACTGCCTGCCACAGACCCGGTCTGGTCACTCTTCCTACGCCGATCCCTCCGTCCAGAGTAATCTGTGGTGCATCCCTGCGGGAAACGTTTGCATATACATAGATTCCCGTCGTTACATCCGGATCATCACCGCCATCCTTCTGCACGGCACAGCGCACCCTTCCCTCATCCATGGAAATCTCCTCGATCAGCAGATGCAGTAAAATTCCTTTTGGTGTCTGTAAAGCCACCTCTTCCACTTTTTCTCCGGTCAGCAGCATCCGCGTTGCCGCCTGCGCCGCAGCTGCCGCACAGGAACCGGTTGTATAACCGTAACGAAGTTTTCTGTTTTTTTCATCTACCGCATAATACCCTTCCAGACCGGTGCGGTGTGTTTTTTTATCCATATTATTTTTTCCAATCACAGTTTACTTATTGCTTTGTCTTGTTGCCTGCATACATGAACAAAGAATGTGTCTTGGCACATTCTCGCGGAGCGTTTTTACTTTGCAGGAAAGCAGTTTCCTGTAAGTAAAAAACCGTTGTCAAAAAGACAACGGTTTTCCTGCTCATTTCTATTCTGTAATCCTTCGGTTGCCGCAAATGTTTACAGTCCTCACCATACAGAGAGTACCCCGACTTTAACGGTAACGGACTTGTACAGGAATTTCACCTGTTTTCCTGCAACTGTATGTGATAAATTTTTCACGACAATATTATAAACTCTTTCCTCTAGGCTGTCAATGATGGATAGTATCAGGATTTTTTGATCCAGGTGCTGTAGAACGTCGTATTTTTATAGGTAAATGTATGTGTTTTTTCCGGATCCAGATTCGCATTCTCAAATGCTTTTGGTGTCATAAATCCCAGATATTCCAGCATAGTATGACCTTCCGGAACCTTCAGTTCTTCCAGTATACCTTTCACTTCATCGCTCAGCTCATTGGTCTTGTTATTATCGTAAGCATCACAGATCGCTCTGGCGTTCGCAACAGCTTTTTTTGCATTTTCCATCGCTGTACCGCCTTTGCCGCTCACGATGAGATTCAGACTTCTTGTCAGTGCTCCGTCTCTTGCCACTTCAAACTGTGTTGCCTGATAAATCATATTTTTCGCTTCTAATGGATATGGAGCCGTGCTGGTCTTATTGGTCCGCATGCGGTTTAACATAACCATCGCGACACCTGTCATACCGGTAAGTCCCTGGTTTGCCGACTCTGCATAGACAGCTGCCGCAAGAAACTCGTCCTCTGTTACATCCACACCCACCTGAGGATCGGAAAGATATGTTTTCTTTTCCACATTGTATTTTCTTCCATTCGCATCAGTCACCTGAAGATAACGGTTTTCCCGGTTCGTGCATAGTCCGTTGGCATCGAATGTATAGACATAACTGCCGAGGCTGTAATCTTTACCGGCTACCATTCTGCCGTATTTATCAATGTAATAACCACCGATCCCGGCTGTTCCCACCCAGTAATTATAGGCTTTCTCACCTACTTTTTCTGCACTGTTCTTTGCGGTCGGTTTCAGATAATACCAGGTGCTTCCCTGCTTCAGCCAGCCGGTTACCATATAACCATTCTCGTCTAAGTAGTATTCTTTTCCGCCTACAGTCTTCCAGCATTTCTTTGCATAGGTGCCATCTTCCTGTACCAGCATCCAGCGGTCTCCGTTCAGTACCCAGTAAGCCTGCGCCTTTGTTTTTGACTGATCCCATACACCATTGGCATCCACATAGCTGTTTCCGATCCAGGTGTCTGTCTCCATGGCTCCGCTTCCATTCATGTAATACCAGGTGCTTCCCAGCTGTAACCAGCCGGTTACCATAGCTCCATTACCCGGATTCAGATAGTACCAGTTGTTTCCAAGCTTCAGCCAGCCGGTTGCCATCCAGCCGGCTCCGTCAAAATAATACCAGCTTCCGTTGATCATTTCCCAGTTATTTCTGGTATAGCTTCCGTCTGCATGACGATACCACCAGCGGCTTCCACTCTGTACCCAGCCGGCCTGTGCTTTTACTTTCCCCGGAATCCAGGCTCCGCTTCCGTCTACATAATTGTTTCCGATCCAGGTATCGGTTACCATCGCTCCACTGGTGTTCATGTAATACCAGGTTCCACCGGTCTGGATCCAGCCCGTTGCCATCGCTCCGCTTCCTGTCAGATAATACCAGGTTCCGGACAGTTTTACCCAGCCGGTTACCATCCAGCCGGCTCCGTCAAAGTAGTACCAGGCTCCGTTGATCACTTCCCATCCATTGGTGGTATAGCTTCCATCTGCATGACGATACCACCAGCGGCTTCCGCTCTGTATCCAGCCGGCCTGTGCTTTTACTTTCCCCGGGATCCAGGCTCCGCTTCCGTCTACATAATTGTTTCCGATCCAGGTATCTGCCTGCATCGTTCCACTTTCATTCAGATAATACCAGGTACTTCCCAGCTGGATCCAGCCAGTTGCCATCGCTCCGCTTCCTGTCAGATAATACCAGCCGCTCGGACGTTTTAACCAACCGGTTACCATCCAGCCGGCTCCGTCAAAGTAATACCAGGCTCCATTGATCACTTCCCATCCATTGGTGGTATAGCTTCCGTCTGCATGACGGTACCACCAGCGGTTTCCATCCCGGATCCACTGATTGACATCCACTACAGCCCGTGGCTGTACCTGTGCCTGAGGTTCTGCCTCTGAAGCCGCCTGTTCACCGGTCTGTGTCGTCTGCGGTTCTGCCTGTTCGCCGGTCTGTGCCGTCTGCGGTTCTGCCTGTTCTCTGCTCTTATCTGCAGCTGTTCTGTTTTCTGCTGCTTCGGTTTCGTCTGTCTGTACCTCTGCCGCACCCTCTGCTGCATATTCCTCTGCCTGTTCTTTGTTTTCTGTTTCGTTCTCCTGCCCGACCTCCTGGGATGCTTCCTGTGTCACTACCGGCTGCGGAACACTTGCCAGTGCCCCGGTCGGTGTCAGCATGGTAACTGTAAGGCATCCTGCCAGTAATCTGCTTACGTATTTTTTCTTCATATGTATTTCCTTCTATTGTACTTTCTTCTATTGTATTTTCTTCTATGTCTGAAGCATTGCACTCTTCTCGATTATATAAGAAACAATGTACTGGTTTCTTTGCCACAGTTTTTATTATAACTTTGTTACAAATCTTTGTCAATTTCTTTGCATTTTCCTCAGCACTTTTTTCAGATAATTATACAGATCAACCCGCCCTTGCTGTCATTGACAATCTTTTGCATTGTATCCTGCAGCTTCACCTGACTTTCTTCACTGATCTGAGCAATCTTGGTACGGATGCCGTCTTCTACCAGCTGTTCGATGGATTTTCCGAAAATATTGGTCTCCCACATACCATCATCGGTATTTTTTTCATTTTCTTTGATGAATGTGATCAGATCGTGCGCCTGTTCCTCGCTTCCTACAATCGGTGCAATCTCCGTCTCAATATTCGCTTTGATCATATGGATGGACGGACTGACCGACTTAATCTTAACACCGTATTTGTTTCCCTGACGAATCACAACCGGTTCTTCCAGTGTGATCTCATTTTTCTCGGGGATCACTACACCATAACCTGTTCCACGTACGGATTCGATGGCCTGCTGGACTTTTGTATATTCCTGTTTCATCTGCGCCAGCTCTTTCAGTGTATGGATCAGCTGATACTCGCTCTCTATCGTCACACCGGTCATCTCGCTCATCACCTGATAATAATAGGGGTCTTCGATCTGAATACGGACTTTTACCACGCCGTTGGAAAGGTTGATTTCTTCCAGTGTGACTGATTTGACATAGTTACTGTCCATCTCCAGATTTTCCTGCCGGATATCACGGATATATTCCATGGTTCCCATCTTCTCTTTCATCTGTTTCAACAGATCTTCTTTCAGATAATGGGTGACCGGAAGCAGTTCCACCCATTTTGGTATGTAATATTCGATCTGACGCACCGGGAATTCATAAAGAATCTTTTCCAGAATCCGGAGCACATCTTCTTTTCGAAGTTGTTCACAGTTTACCCCGAGTACCGCTGCCTGATATTTTTCTTCCAGTTCTCTTACCAGCTTCTGTGCCTCTTCCCCGTACGGCTTTTTCGAATTCACAAGAATCAAAAATGGTTTCCCCTGTTTTTTGAGTTCCTGTACTGTCTTCTCTTCTCCATCCACAAAATTTTTACGCGGAATATCACCGAAGGAACCGTCACAGGTTACTACGAGACCGATGGTAGAATGTTCCTGGATCACTTTTCTGGTTCCAATCTCTGCCGCCTGATGAAACGGAATCTCCTGTTCATACCAGGGGGTTTTTACCATTCGTTCTTTTTCCTGCTCCATATCCCCTGTAGCTTCAGGCACCATAAATCCCACGCAGTCGATCAGTCGGATCTTTACCGGAATCTCTTCTCCCAGATTTACATTCACCGCTTCCCTGGGAATAAATTTGGGTTCCACTGTTGTAATTGTTTTTCCTGAACCGGAAACCGGCAGCTGATCCCGCACCTCCGCAGCATCCTGTTCTTCCATTCCCGGAAGTGCCAGAAGTTCCATGAACCGCCGGATAAATGTGGATTTGCCCGTCCGGACCGGTCCTACCACCCCCAAAAGGAATTGGCCCTTCGTACGGGCTTGTATATCTTTGTAGACAGCAAATGGCTCCATATAGAAAAATCCTCCTCACCTATACTACTACTCAGTATATGTGAGAAGAATTTTCTCTAATACCAGATTTTTTATTTTTCACAGGAGGATGGATCCTCTTGTGCCATATTTCTCCGCAGCTGTTCCAGATACTGTTTTTCTTTTTTACTCAGTACTGCATCTTCCAGAAGTTCCGGACGGTTCTGAAGGGTTCGCAGGATAGACTGCTCTCTCCTCCACTTTTCAATATTCGCATGATGACCGGAAAGCAGCACATCCGGTACTTTTTTCCCCATCCATTCTGCCGGACGGCTGTACTGCGGATATTCCAGAAGATTGTCATGGAAGGAATCAAATTCCGCGGATTCTTCATTGTTCAACACTCCCGGCACAAAACGGGAAATTGCATCCATCATTACCAGTGCCGGAAGTTCCCCGCCTGTCAGTACATAATCACCGATGGACACATAATCTGTTACCACTTCTTCCAGCACACGCTCATCTATACCTTCATAGTGCCCACACAAGAATACAAGATCCTGTTCTCTGGCAAAATCTTCCACCATCGACTGCTGAAATACTTTTCCCTGCGGTGTCAGATAGATCACACGTGGTTTGTATCCGATGGATTCGGTCACCTGTTTCCACGCTCCGTAGACAGGTTCCGCCTGCATCACCATGCCGGCTCCTCCGCCATATGGATAGTCGTCCACTTTCATATGTTTATTGGTTGAAAAATCCCGGATGTTCGTTGCAGTCAGCCGGATCAGTCCCTGCTCCATAGCCCGTCCCATAATACTGGTTCCCATACCCTGTTCGATCATCTCGGGAAACAATGTAAGTACATGATAATGCATACTCTTTCCTTCCTGTAATCATACAGCCGTTTGCACAGCTGCTTTTTATCAACATGGATACCTGTCTGAATCTGTCCCGTCAAAAAACGGTCAGATCAGACCATCCAACAGATGAATTTTCATTTTTCCTGCTTCCACATCCACATCAAGGATGCAGTCTTTGATTGCCGGGATCAGAACCTCTCCATGTTCTTCTGTCCGGATACAATACACATCATTTGCCCCTGTCTGCATCACATCTGTCAGAACACCAAATGCTGTACCATCCTCAAGTTCTACCTGCATATCAATCAGATCTGCAATAAAATACTCATCTTTTTTTAATTTCACTGCATGTTCTCTGGTCACATACAGGCTCTTTCCTTTATACTTTTCAATGTCATTGATATTATCAATGCCTTTAAATTTCAGAATCACAAACTGTTTGAAAAATTTTACCCCTTCGATTTCCAGACTTTTCTGTTCTCTTCCGGTATCCAGGATCACCTGTTTTAATTTTCTGAACCGATCTGGATCGTCTGTAGTAGGAAATACTTTTACTTCTCCCCGGATCCCGTGAGTGCTGGAGATTACTCCAACCTGCAGCAATTGTTCCATATCTCTACTCCTCTTTGTTTCCTGTTTCCAACGATATATGTTACCCGCGGAAATGAATGAAAAAGGATATAGCCATTGGCTATATCCTCATATTTTCAGCTATTGCAGAATTTCAACTACAACCTTCTTATCACATTTAGAGGAAGCAGCTTTTACCACAGTTCGGATTGCCTTTGCGATGCGTCCCTGACGGCCAATCACCTTGCCCATATCGGAAGGTGCCACCTTCAATTCTACTAAAATCGCATTGCTCTCTTCAGTCTGGTTTACTACCACTTCTTCCGGATGGTCTACGAGGGATTTTGCAATTACTTCTACTAAATCTTTCATCACGCACCTCCACGTATTTGTCAAAGCATTTCCATCTCAGAGAAATGCATCAGGCAAAAACGATATTACTGCTCAGAGCAAATCATGAACAGCAACAACATAATTCAGCAGCCTCTGGCGGTCCTGCATTATTTTTCGATACCGGCTAATTTGAAGATTTTGCTTACAACTTCTGTAGGCTGAGCACCGTTTGCCAGCCATTTTTTAGCTGCTTCTTCGTCTACTTTATATACGCTCGGATCACAAGTAGGATCGTATGTTCCGATCTCTTCGATGAATCTTCCGTCTCTTGGGGATCTGGAATCTGCAACGATTATTCTATAGAAAGGTGCTTTTTTCTGACCCATTCTTCTCAGTCTGATTTTTACTGCCATTTTAATTTCCTCCTTAAGGTTATCCTTGTTTATTATAGTTTTATTTGTTTATTTAAAAGGGAAGCTTAAAGCCGCCTCTTTTACCGCTTTTACCACCCAGCATGCCAGGCATCTGTTTCATCATCTTTCTGGTCTGATCAAACTGTTTAACCATCCGGTTGACTTCCGCAATATCTACACCTGCGCCCTGAGCGATTCGTTTCTTTCTGGATGGGTTCAAAAGATCCGGGTTGGCTCTTTCTTTCGGAGTCATGGAAAGGATGATGGCTTCTTTTCTCGCCATGTCTTTCTCATCGATCATATCCTCGATGTCTTTTGCTTTGTTTCCCAGTCCGGGAAGCATGTTCAATACACTGGAAATACCGCCCATGTTCTTCATCTGGTTCATGCTCTCCAGATAATCGTCAAAGCCAAAGGTGGCTTTCTTGATCTTCTGTTCCATCTCACGGGCTTTGTCCTCGTCGATGTTCTGCTGTGCTTTTTCAATCAGGCTCATCACATCGCCCATTCCCAGGATACGGGAAGCCATACGATCCGGGTAGAACTGTTCGAGATCGGAAAGTTTTTCTCCCATACCTACATACAGAATCGGTTTTCCACTGATTGCTTTGATAGAAAGTGCCGCACCGCCTCGGGTATCACCATCCATCTTTGTTAAGATCACACCGTCAATGCCCACCTTCTGATTGAAGGACTCTGCCACATTGACTGCATCCTGACCGGTCATCGCGTCAACTACCAGAATGGTCTGATCCACGTTGACTTCTTCTTTGATCCGAATCAGTTCCTGCATCATATCTTCATCTACATGAAGACGACCGGCGGTATCGAGGATCACAACGTTAAAGTTCTGATTCTTTGCATGTTCAATCGCTGCTTTGGCGATGTTTACCGGGTTCTGTTTATCTCCCATCGAGAAAACTTCCACACCCTGTTTTTCACCGTTGATCTGCAGCTGTGTGATTGCTGCCGGACGATAGACATCACAGGCTACAAGCAATGGCTTTCTGCCTTTTGCTTTCAGCTTTCCGGCGATCTTTGCTGTGGTTGTTGTCTTACCTGCACCCTGAAGACCTGCCATCATGATAACAGTAATCTCTCCTGCCGGGCGCAACGCGATCTCCGTGGTTTCACTTCCCATCAGAGATACCAGTTCATCGTTTACGATCTTGATCACCATCTGCCCCGGATTCAGTCCGTTCATCACATCCTGACCGATCGCTCGTTCCTGTACCGCTTTGATAAACTGTTTTACCACTTTAAAACTGACATCTGCTTCCAGAAGTGCCATCTTAACTTCTTTTAATGCTACCTTTACATCTGCCTCGGTCAGACGGCCTTTGCTTCTCAGGTTTTTGAATACATTCTGCAGTTTTTCAGTTAAACTTTCAAATGCCATGTATTATAACTCCTCTAATATGCTGTGGGATAAAGTCTCGATCCGGTTCATCACCTGATTCAGATCTTTTTCCTCATAGTGTTGTGTCAGTCCGTGAATCTCATGTACCTTCTCGCGGACCGCTACGAACTTTTCTACCAGATGCAGTTTTTCTTCATATTCTTCCAGTATTCTGGTACTGCGCTTCACCAGATCATGAACCCCCTGCCGGCTGATTCCCTGATCCTGCGCCACCTCGCTGAGCGAATAATCATTCAACACAACATCTTCGTAAACATTCTGCTGATGCTCCGTCAGCAGTTCGCCATAAAAATCATATAACAATGCCTGTCTCGCAAGCTTATCCATGTTCATCACCTTGGACATCATACAACAATCTTTTATGGGTGTCAAGTACTTTTTCTTGACATCGTCATTTTATGATGTTGGAGGCAAAAGATATTTTATTTTTCTTCCACAAACACATATTTTTTCAGCCGTTCAAAAGCTTCCTGCACTCTGCTGAGTGGCAGTGCCAGGTTTACGCGGATGCCATACGGAGCAAAGAACGGGCGACCGTCCTGCCATGCCACACCTACATCCCAACCGGCTTTGAGGACCTCGTCGATGGTTTTTCCATGTGTCTTACACCATTCTTCGCAGTCCAGGAACAGCATATAGGTTCCCTGCGGGCGGCTTAATGTGACACCGTGAAAGTGTTCTTTGATGAAATCGCAGGCATAGGAAACATTTCCACTCAGTACCCGGCACAGTTCATCCACCCACTCATAGCCTTCCGGTTTATATGCACCGATCAGCGCATACATGGAAAGTACATTCATCGCATTATAGTGTGATTTACTGCTGGCTGCCATCACCCGGTCACGAAGATAGGAATTGTAAATAATATGATAACTTCCCACCAGGCCTGCCAGGTTGAAGGTTTTGCTCGGCGCATACATCGCCACGGTGCGGTTTCTCGCATCCTCGCTGACAGACTGTGCCGGCGTATGATGATATCCTTCCAGGATCAGATCCGACCAGATCTCATCGGAGATAACCACGCAGTCATTGGCCTTATATACTTCCATCGCTTTTTCAATCTCCCAGCGTTCCCATACCCGTCCACACGGGTTATGGGGATTACAGAAGACTGCCACATGGATATGATGCTCTTTGATCTTCGCATCCATATCTTCATAATCCATCCTCCAGATTCCTTCCGCATCTTTTTTCAGCGGACTGTGAACCATCTTATATCCATAATTTCCGATGCATCCGGTAAATCCGATATAAGTCGGGCTATGCAGAAGCACTGCATCCCCCGGACTTGCAAATGCCTGTAATGTAGATAGAACACCGCCGAGTACACCATTTTCATACCCGATCGCCTCCGCAGTCAGTCCCTCTACACCGTTTCGTTTCGTCTGCCAGTCGATAATCTCCTGAAAATACTCTTCCCGCGGATCAAAATATCCAAATGCCGGGTGCTTTACTCTCTCCGCAATTGCCTCCTGTACAGTCGGTACTGTCGCAAAATTCATATCCGCCACCCACATCGGAATAATATCAAATCCCTCTTTTGGTTTCGCCGGACTTCCCTGTCCGTCTTCACTGAGACCATCTACCGCAATCGCATCCATACCGTGACGATCCATGATCGTTGTAAAATCGTATTTCATTTGTAAAAACCTCCATGTATATAATTACTCTTATCAGTAACTGCTCCACACCTTCACAGTTATCTTTATTATATATGTTTTCTGTATAAAGCACAAATGGAAAAGTAGGCAGGAATACTATCTGAAACTAGTTTCCTGCCCGTTTTTCCATTACTTTATTGTCTGTACATTCGTTTGTATTCAGGAAAGCTTCGGGAATAACGCTTTCACCGTCGGATAGATCTGCACAAATTTCCGATACTGTGTCTCATATTTTTCTGCGATCTCCGGATCCGGTTCTACGGTTTCCACCACTTTCACGATCCTTGCAGCCGCCTCTTCCACCGATGCAAAGGTTCCATCCGCAACTGCAGCAAGCATCGCACCGCCAAGCGCCGGTCCCTCCTCGGAAGCGATCCGGTCTACTTTGATGTTCAATACATTGGCAATGATCTTTCTCCACAGCGGACTCTTCGCTCCACCACCGCAGATCTTGGTTCTCTCGATATGAATTCCTAAAGATTTTGCCACCTCAAAAGAATCACGAATGGCAAATGCCACACCTTCCAGAACCGCCTGTGTCATATCCGCACGACTGGTATCCATGGACATCCCGATAAAGGTGCCTCTCGCCTGCGGATCATTATGTGGGGAGCGTTCTCCCATCAGATACGGTAAGAAGAATACATGATTTTCTCCAAGATTTTCAATTGCTTCCTGCTCTTTTCCGTAATCTTTTGTTCCAATAATGGTATCCATCCACCATTTATTACAGGAAGCTGCGCTCAACATGCATCCCATCAGATGATAATGTCCGTCTGCATGAGCAAATGCATGCAGGGCATTGTGCGGGTCTACGCCGAAATTCTCACTGGAAATAAAGATTGTTCCGCTGGTTCCCAGAGACACGTTACACTGACCATCTCCCACTGTACCGGTTCCCACTGCTGCCGCAGCATTGTCCCCGGCACCCGCTGCCACCAGACAGGTTTCCGGCAGTCCCAGTTCTTTTGCCACCTCCGGTTTTAATGTGCCCACTTTTTCGTAACTTTCAAAAAGTTCCGGCATCTGTTCTCTGCTGACGCCACAGATTTCCAGCATCTGTTCTGACCAGCATTTGTTTTTCACATCCAGCAGAAGCATACCGGACGCATCGGAGTAATCGCAGCAATGTACACCGGTCAGACAGTAAGCCAGATAGTCTTTCGGGAGCATAATCTTACAGATTTTTGCAAAATTCTCCGGCTCATTTTCTTTCACCCACAGAATCTTCGGTGCGGTAAATCCGGCAAATGCGATATTCGCCGTATATTCAGACAGTTTTTCTTTTCCGATCACCTGATTCAGATAATCGGTTTCTTTTGTGGTTCGCCCGTCGTTCCACAGAATCGCCGGGCGGATCACCTGATCCTTCTCATCCAGAATAACCAGACCATGCATCTGTCCGCCAAAGCTGATACCTGCCACTTCCGTCGCATCAATCTTGCTGATCAGTTCCTTGATTCCCTCTTTTGACTGTTCCCACCAGTCTTCCGGATTCTGTTCTGACCAGCCCGGATGTGGAAAGGACAGCGGATATTCTCTGGATACAATATTGACAACCTGACCTTCCTGATCCATCAGCAGAAGTTTTACTGCAGAGGTTCCAAGGTCTACGCCGATATAATATTTCATCTTTTTCCTCCTGTATCTATTATGTACAAGAGCGTGTTCAAATAAATTTCAAACACGCTCTGTCATCTGATCCATTTTTATTTTATGCGAAAGGATTTTCTGTCGGATATCTGTCTCCATTCGGATGATTGTATCCGATCTCATCCGGTGTTACGCCGATGTATTTGAATACTTCAAACAGTGCTTTTCCATAGTGCCCAAATGCAACGGCTCCGTGATGTGGATAGCCTTTTTCGATCAGCTCATGACGATAGAATCTTCCCATCTCCGGAATCGCGAAGATACCGATGCCACCGAAGGAACGGGTAGCAACCGGAAGTACTTCACCGTTTGCCACATAAGCGCGCAGTTTTCCGTCAGCCGTACTCTGCAGACGGAAGAATGTAATATCTCCAGGTACGATATCTCCTTCCAGTGTTCCCTGTGTCACTTCTTCCGGAAGGGATCTTGCCATGATCAGCTGATATTTCATGGAGCAGGAAGTCAGTTTTCCGGTTGTGGTATTACCACAGTGGAATCCCATAAATGTATCTTTGTGTGTATAATTATATTTTCCTTTGATTTCACTTTCATACATATCTGCAGGTACGGTATTGTTGATATCCAGCAGGGTTACAGCATCGTTACTTACCATTGTTCCGATAAATTCACTCAGTGCGCCATAGATATCCACCTCACAGGATACTGGGATGCCTCTTCCGGTCAGACGGCTGTTCACATAACACGGAACAAAACCGAACTGCGTCTGGAACGCCGGCCAGCATTTTCCTGCGATGGCAACGTATTTTCTGGATCCTTTGTGTGCTTCGATCCAGTCAAGGAGAGTCAGTTCATACTGTGCCAGTTTTGGAAGAATGGTTGGTTTGTTGTTTCCATCCCCCAGTTCTTTTTCCATATCTGCAACCACTGCCGGAATTCTTTCGTCTCCGTCATGTTTGTGGAATGCTTCGAACAGATCCAGTTCGGAGTTTTCTTCGATCTCCACACCCAGGTTGAACAACTGTTTGATCGGTGCATTACAAGCCATAAAGTCCTGCGGACGCGGACCGAAAGTGATAATTTTCAGATCTTTCAGACCAACAACGGCTCTTGCAATCGGAACAAACTCTTCCATCATCTCAGCGACTTCTTCCGGTGTTCCTACCGGATATTCCGGGATATATGCTTTCAGATTGCGAAGCTGCAGGTTGTAGCTTGCATTCAGCATACCGCAATATGCATCTCCACGTCCCTGTACCAGATTGTCTCCATGCTCTTCTGCTGCCGCAACCACCATACACGGTCCGTCAAAATATTTTACCAGCAGAGTCTCTGCGGTCTCCGGACCGAAGTTTCCAAGATAGACAACCAAAGCATTACATCCTGCTTCCTGCACCTCTTTCAGGGCTTTCTGCATATCCAGCTCGCTCTCTACTACGGTTGGACATTCGTACAGTTCTCCCTTATAAGCTGCTGCCACTGCTTTTCTTCTTGACTCGGACAGTGTGATCGGGAAGCAATCTCTGCTTACTGCCACGATACCTAATTTTACTTCCGGCATGTTCATCATGATCTTATTCCTCCTTGATTTTCTGCAAGTTCATCTTATTTGTTTACTTACTAAACTAATCACACTGTACCACTTGTTATATCTTCCGTCAAGATGCTTTTTTAGTTTACTTTTTTCAATTTGTTTACTTATCAAACAAATTGTGGTATGGTAAATAGCAGTTAAACAAAAAATATTTTTACAGGAGGTGTGTGCATGGTCACAGGAAGCAGAGAACTGATCCGGGAGATGAACCGGCGGCTTGTTCTGGAAACCGTTATCAACGATGGTCCCCTTTCCCGGGCGGCTATATCAAAAAAACTGGGACTTACCAAAGCAACGATCTCTGCCATCGTGCAGGATCTGCTGGAGGAACAATATATCGAAGAGATCGGAAGCGATCAGACACAGTACGGCCGTAAACCGATCCTGCTACAATTCTGCCGTCAGAACGGTTATATTATCGCTCTGGATCTCGGTGTGGAACGTACCGTGCTGATGGTCTGTGATCTGCTTGGACAAAACTGTCGGCTTCACCAGTATAACTGTCCGTTGGAACGGGATACTTCGATTAATTTCCTGTTACAGCTCATCCGGAATCAGATCCGTCTTCTTCCCGCCACCCCCTTTGGTGTTGTGGGAATCGGTATCGGTATCCACGGTACCGTCTGCCGGAATGAAATCACCTTCACTCCAAATTATAACCTTGCAGACCTTCCCATCAAAGATACGCTGGAGGATGCTCTGGAGATTCCGGTATGGTTGGAAAATGAAGCAAATCTTTCCGCCCTTGCCGAAAAAACCTTTGTGGAAAATCATAAAAATCTGATCCATGTTAGTATTCATGCAGGTGTCGGTGCGGGGATTATTCTGGATCATCATCTGTATACAGGACTGACCGGTACAGCCGGAGAGGCCGGTCATATGATCGTCCAGCCCGGTGGTCGTTCCTGTCCCTGCGGCAATCACGGCTGTCTCGAACAATATATATCCGAACCGGCAGTTCTCTCCCGTTACCGGGAGTTATCCGGCCGCACCACGGTCTCCATCGACGATCTGGTCTGGGCCTATAACCAGAAAGAAACCGCTGCTCTGGCTGTGATGGATGAATTCACCACCTATCTTGCCTGCGGAATCAACAACCTCTGGAACCTTTTCTCTCCGGAATGTATCATCCTGAACAATCAGCTGACCGCTTATCTCCCTCAGCTACTCCCGGAGATTTTGCAGAAACTTTCCCCACGTTTCCGCGCCACCTGTCAGCTGAAACTTTCCACGCTTCAGGATACAGGGGTGCTTCTTGGGGCGGCAAGGGTTTGCATCAGTAAATATCTGGGGATTGAGAAGCTGTATTTTTCCGGCTTTCAGCCATGATAGTTGCTCTCGTAAAATCAAAAACCGATAGTTTTCTGTATCTTTCAAAAACTATCGGTTCTTTTCATAAAATCGATTTACAGAATTCCCTTTTATCCCTGCCAGTTTCCGGAATATTTGATATACGCATCCGAACAAACTCTCTGCACATCCGGGAGTACCGCAGAGGCAGCTTCCTCTGTCCCATAGGTACCAGCCGTGATAACATACCATTTCTCAGTATTTAGATTGCTCCAGTCCGTAGTCACAAACACCTGCGCATCAAATCCATTTTCCCGGATTTTCTTTGCCTGTTTCTGAGCCTCTGCCTCCGTCTTTGCCGCACCACACCAGATGCCGTAAAAAGGAGATGGGGTGTTTTTCGAACTGTCGGACTGCGAACTGTCAGACTGCGAATTGTCAGACTGTGAATTTGTTTCTTCTGTATTATGTCGAAACCATACCTCCTGATCTGCTATCAGATTCCCGTTACTAGTAAGCTGATAGCGATGCTCACCTGTTTCACTTTGCTCATCAAAGAATGATTCCACTTTACTGTATTGACAGATCAAAGTATTACCCTCAATTGTGTAGCTGTCATAAGGATAAAAATTTGAAGTACCTGTCGTTCCAAAACGATATTTTCTGGCTGCTTCCAGCGATCCATCCTCATTGAAATACAGATCGATAATTTCCGGATTCATATTTGGATATTTATTCAGCAGCTCCTCATCTACATCCATACAATAATATCCGATAAAATCTTCCACATCGTATGTCATCTTAGGATCAGCCGGCTCTTCTTTTTGAGTTTTCTCATATATTTTCAAACCAAGTTCTGTAATGTCTTGAAACTCCACAGAAAGATAATCCGTCAAATCATCCGTTACCTCTTCTTCCGTCAATCCGGAACCATCATAAGTATAAATCACAAAAGTTACTTCATCCGCAAAACTCCAGTCCACTGCCAGTTTTATCATCTTGTCTTCATAATAATAATGCACTGCCACATCTGTAAGAAACGAATAAAATTCTTTCACATCACAGGTATAAGCATTTTTTGCATCATTGTAAGCATAGATCTGATAGATATATCTTCCACCTTCTGTTGCCTGATCTGTAAATGTCCGTATGATAATCTCCTGGATACTATTTCCATCCAGATCCATTTCGCTGTATGCCGGCGCAACCTCATCATTTTTATATTCTTTCAGTATTTTGGTTAATAACTTATATTTTGCTTTTTTCGCACTTTCTCTTCTCTCAACAAGTTCTTCGCCGGATCTGGTATAAGAATAATCTTTCAGATCAACTGTTACAGTTCCACCCTCACCATCAGAAGAACCATCCATCGTGACAATTACTTTATTGCTGTCATATTCTATCTTACTTGGCCAAAACATTGCATCCGGTTCTGTATAAAAAGCATCTATTTGTTTTACCACTTCTCCATCTTCATTTATATGGCAAAAATCCGGACCGTAATAACAGCACACATAAAGGTTATTGTTTTCATCAAAAACATGGGCGGAAATAGAGCTACCCACTTCACACGACCAAAGCTGTTCTCCATTGGACAATGCGAATGCATATAGCGTTTCTCCAACTTCCAGATAATAATTATTATTTTGAATACCAACTTCATAATATGTCGGCATTTCTGTCATCGGAATAGTGTCACTTTTAAACTGCCAGATTTCCTTTTCGGAATCATCATAACCGGTTGCAACGACATATTCCCCCTCCGTTTTTTCACCATTAAGTTCTGTATCTTCCGAAAAAGCTTCACATGTAACGTGCGTTGCTCCTTTTTCATCATCAGCAACACCCTTCTCTTCCTGCTGACTGTCTCCATCTGAAGATACGGTATTGTTTTCATCTCCCCCTTTTTTGTCCCGGCTGATGGCTATTGCGCTTCCTGCAAATACTGCCAATACGAACACAATACATCCAAGCATCGCAAGAATCGCAAACCATTTCCAATTCTTTTTTCTGGTATTCGGTGTTTTTTTAACAGGCGTCCCACAATTGCCACAATACGCATCGTCTTCATTTAATTTTTCTCCACAGTTCTCACAATACATATTCTCCCTCCTTCGTTTTTTCCTCATTTCAACCTCTTCCTATATCCAATATTTCAAAATATATAAATTATATTTTATCATATTTGCTTATCCATTGTCAGCTGATATCCCACATTTTGTCCCAAAATGCTCTGATTATTTTTAATATTTCATTTTTCTAAAAATTCTATAAAAATACGACACATCCACAAAAACGTATCTTGACTTTCCTCACCATTTTTTCTATACTGCTTTTTGCAACCCTTTTACCCTGATTTTCTGATAAGGATATTTATATTATGTTTGAAATTTTTGTTGATTCTGCTGCGAATATTCCGGCGGAGCTTGTGAAGGCATTTAAGATTAAAGTGCTTTCTTTTGTAAATCTCGTAAATGGTAAAGAAGTGACCTGTTTTGATCCGAATCTTACGCCGGAGGAGGAGCGTCAGAAAGGAAAAGATTATTATGATATGATTCGCACCGGTGCGGATATCAAGACCGGACTGATCAGCAGTGGTGTCTTTGAAGATGCGTTCCGGGAGGCTCTGGAGGCGGATAAAGATGTGCTTTATTTTTCTCTCAGTAAAAATATCAGTGGAAACTATAATTCCGCAAGAATCGCTGCCGAAGATCTGATGGAATCCGGTAATTATACCAGAAAGATCCGTATGATCGACTCCCTCAACGCTTCCCTGGCACAGGGAATCCTCGCGATCTATGCCAGTGAGATGCGTGAAAAAGGCATGGCTTTTGATGAAGTGGCTGACATCCTGGAAACCTGCCCGGCAAAAATGAACGGTGTCTTCACTGTCGGTGATCTCAAATACCTGGCAAGAACCGGACGCCTGAGTGGAACTGCTGCAGTCATCGGTAATGTTTTAAGCATCAAACCGATCCTGCGCGGAAACAAAGACGGCTACATCGTCCAGTATAAAAAATGCCGTGGTCGCAAATCCGCCCTGAACGAGCTGATCTCCCTCGTCTGCAATAACATCGTGGAACCGGAAAAACAGATCATCGGAATCGCCCACGCAGATGCTTACGAAGAATCTCTGTACATCATGGAAGAAATCCAGAAACGGGTAAAAGTCCGCGGATTCATCAACACTTCCTACGACTTCTGCACCGGCAGCCACGTAGGCCCGGATACTCTTGCACTGTTCTTTATGGGTAAGGACAGAGAACTGAGCGGTAACAAATAAAACTATACATTTTTAACATACACTATTTTCATCATAGGAGAATCAAAAGCCATGAAACATTGACAATATTCTTATCATGTTTCATGGTTTCTGATTCTTCTCAAATAATTTCTATTCTACTTGTAACATCTCTGTCTTATTTTTTATCGATTCCAATTTTGACTTTTCTTTCATCTACTCGAAAGGAAAAGAATTATAGCAAAATATGCATGTCCGGCAATTTTTACACCAGAAAAGGACGGAAGTTTTTCTGTTAGCTTTCTAGATTTGGAAGTATGTTATACATGTGGGATTCTTTAGAAAACAGCCGATACCCAGCCCGAAAGCAGACTGCACCATTTGCGGCAACACTTTGTGGGCGTTTAGGGCAAGCTTTGAAATCCGACGCCTACGTAGACTTTCGCGAGGGTCCGCTGACCCTCGTGAATATAGTCGTAGTTGGCGGCTAGTTCAAAGTTGCCCTGCCCACGTTGCCGCAAACGGTGCAGTCTGCTTTCGGGCGTCCCCATACCGGCCAGACGCCTCCGTCTATTCATTTTTACAGATTCGTCCGAATCAATTTCGGCCGATATCCATCTTTTTCCAGTTCCTGCATAATCTGCTGCTTATGCTCCGTACCAAACGCTTCCATAGTAATCTTAAGCTCCACAGCTGCATTTCTATTTGTACTATAGAACTGGTTATGATCCAGTTTAATAATATTACCCTGCTGCTCCGCAATCTTCTGAGAAACCTTTGTAAGTTCACCCGGACGATCCGGCAACAGAACAGAGATCGTAAAGATACGGTCTCTCTGGATCAGACCCAGCTGAACAACAGATGCCATCGTGATCACATCCATATTACCGCCACTCAGAACAGAAACCACTTTTTTACCCTTGACATTCAGGTGTTTCAGTGCTGCCACAGTAAGCAGACCGGAGTTTTCTACGATCATCTTGTGATTTTCTACCATATCCAGGAAACTTACGATCAGTTCATCATCTTCTACTGTAATCACATCATCCAGATTCTTCTGCAGATACGGGAATACATGCTCACCGGGAGTTTTTACCGCAGTACCGTCTGCAATCGTATTGACCGTAGGAAGCGTGGTAACTTCTCCCTTATCCAGAGAAACCTGCAGACAATTTGCTCCTGCCGGTTCCACACCGATCACTTTGATGTTCGGGTTCAGCAGTTTTGCCAGTGTGGAAACACCGGTAGCCAGTCCGCCACCGCCGATGGGAACCAGGATATAATCAACCAGAGGAAGCTCTTTGATGATCTCCATAGCGATGGTTCCCTGTCCGGTTGCTACTGCCGGATCATCGAAGGGATGGATAAATGTATATCCATGTTCTTCTGCCAGCTCATAAGCATGTGCACATGCATCATCGTAGACATCTCCATACAGGACAACTTCCGCACCGTAGCTTTTTGTTCTCTCGACTTTGATCAGTGGTGTTGTGGTCGGCATAACGATGACAGCCTTTGCACCGTATGCTTTTGCCGCATAAGCCACACCCTGCGCATGATTACCTGCGGAAGCGGTGATCAGACCTTTTGCTCTCTCTTCTTCTGTCAGTGTACTGATCTTATAGTACGCACCTCTTAACTTGTACGCACCGGTTCTCTGCATATTTTCCGGTTTAAAATATACTTTATTTCCTGTCATCTGACTGAAATAATCACTGAAAATCAATTTTGTATCCTGGGTTACTCTTTTTACAACCTCTGAAGCCTCTTCAAATTTGTCAATGGTAAGCATTATGATTCTTCCTCCTCTGTTTTCACATCAAACAGTGCATTTACAAACTGTTCTGCATTGAATTTCTGCAGATCATCGATGGATTCTCCCACACCGATATATTTTACCGGAATATCCAGCTCGGACTGGATGGCTACGGCGATGCCGCCTTTTGCAGTTCCGTCCAGTTTTGTAAGAATAATACCGGTGACGTTTGCCACCTCTTTGAACTGTCTCGCCTGTGCCAGTGCATTCTGTCCGGTTGTACCATCCAGAACAACCAGTGTCTCCAGATAAGCATCCGGGTATTCTCTCTCCAGCACACGGTAAATCTTTCGAAGTTCTTCCATCAGATTCTTTTTATTATGAAGACGTCCTGCAGTATCACAGAGCAGTACATCTGCATTTCTCGCTTTAGCTGCTGCTACGGCATCGTACACGATTGCTGCCGGATCTGCACCGGCCTGTCCCCCGATCAGATCCACACCGGCACGATGCGCCCACTCTGTCAGCTGCTCTCCTGCGGCTGCGCGGTATGTATCCGCTGCTGCCACGATGACTTTCTTGCCCTGATCCTTCAGTTTTCCTGCAAGTTTTCCGACAGAAGTAGTTTTTCCCACACCGTTGACACCTATCACCAGCACAACGGATTTTCTGTTTTCAAATTCATAGGCAGTATCACCCACATCCATCTGACGTTTGATCTCATCGATCAGAAGCTGTTTACATTCCGAAGGTTCTTTGATCTTCTTTTCTTCCACTTCTTCCTTCAGATGCTCAATAATAGATGTTGTGGTATTGATACCAATATCCCCCATCACAAGGATCTCTTCTATTTCTTCATAGAAATCATCATCGATACTGGAAAAGCCGCTGAAAATAGAGTCAATTCCGGCCACGATATTATTTCTCGTTTTTGTCAGACCCTCCCGGAGACGTCTGAAAAAACCTTTCTTTTCCTCTGACATATGGTTTCCTCTCTTACTCTCAACTTTTTCATCATTTTTTCTCTGTCACTTTACTGTACGACTTCATTATAAAATGATGTATATACTACTGCAAGTCTTTTTTTGATTTACAGATAATTCCTACTCGTCCAGCTGATTCTCGATCAGGTTGACCGATACCAGCGTGGAAACACCTTTTTCCTGCATGGTGATACCGTAGAGGCGATCTGCCGCGTTCATTGTACCCCGTCGATGGGTGATCACAATAAACTGTGTGTTTTTTGTAAGTTTGTGCAGATACTGTGCAAAACGGGTAACGTTGGAATCATCCAGTGCCGCCTCGATCTCATCCAGCAGACAGAAGGGTGACGGTTTCAGGTTCTGTATGGCAAAAAGCAGTGCAATGGCTGTCAGTGCCTTTTCCCCACCGGATAACTGCATCATATTCTGCAGCTTCTTTCCCGGTGGCTGAGAGATGATCCTGATACCGGCTTCCAGTACATCCTCATCTTCCATCAGCTCCAGAGTACCCTTTCCGCCCCCGAAAAGCTGTTTGAATACTTTATCGAATTCCACGCGGATCTCCTGGAACTTTTCTGTAAACTGTTTACGCATTCCCTCATCCAGTTCTGCAATGATTCCTTTCAGTGTCTCTGCTGCCTCCACCAGATCGGTATGCTGTGCGCTTAAGAACGTGTGACGTTCCAGAATCTCTTTATATTCCTCAATCGCATTGACATTGACATTACCCAGTTTTCGGATCGCATCTTTTAATTCTGCGATCTGCTGCCGGATCACACTGCGCTCCGGCATGTCTTCCATCCGATAGGTATTCGCCTGTCCCGGTGTGACCTCATACTCTTCCCAGAGATAATTAATCTGGTTATCCTGCCGTTCTTCCAGTTTTTCTTTCTGGCTGTTCAGTCGGAAACATTCCTTGTCCATCCGGCTGATATGTGCAGACAGTTCATCCCGGCGGCTGAAGAATGTCTTATGCTGACTGTTCAGTTCTTCTTTCTTTTCCAGATACTGCTGCATCTGCGCCTCGTCTTCCTCACGGATTCGGCTGGCTTCCTGAATTGTTTTCTGAATAGACAGAATATTGTGTTCTTTTTCTTCTTTTTCCTTGCCACCCTCTTCCAGAGATTCTTGCATCTGTTGCAGTTCATCTCTCATTGCCGCTTCTTCCTGATGGATACGGCTGAGATTTTCTCCTGTAAAGCTCACTTTCTGTTCCAGCGAAACATAAGCCACCTGGATCTGGTTCAGTTCCTGACTGTAAGAAGCTTCCTGTTCCTGCAATTTTTCCAGAATTTCCTGCTGACTGTTCACCAGTGCTTCCTGTTCCTGCTCTCTGGCTGTGGAATGTTTCATTTCTTCCCGGATGGATGAACTGCTTTCCTTGATCTCTGCAATCTGTCCTTCAATCTCGCGTCCCTCTGCTTTTAACTGTCCATAGCCGATCCGCACTTCACGGATGCGTGCCTCTGCCTGGGTGATTCCCACCTTTTCTGTATTCTGACTGATCTGCAGCTGCTGTAACTGCCTGGTCATCTCTGCCAGGTCATCCCGCAGTGTATTTCTACGCTCCCGTTTATCCAGGATGATTTTCTGTATCTTTTGCAGCTCTTCTTTCAGTGCTGCCACTTTTCCTTCCAGTTCCTCTATTTCCCGACGACGTCCCAGAAGATTGCTGCTGTTTCGGAACGCTCCACCGGTCATGGAACCGCCGGGACTTAAGGATTCTCCCTCTAACGTAACAATCCGCAAGGTATGGCGGTATTTTCTTGCAATGACGATGGCGTGATCAATGGTATCCACCACCAGCGTCCTTCCAAGAAGCTGTGACAGCAGAGTTCGATACGTACTTTCGGCAGTTACCAGCGTATCGGCGATCCCGATCACACCTTCTTCTTTCAGTGCTGCGGGATTCTGGAAACTGCTGCTTCGCATATTGGTCAGTGGCAGAAACGTTGCCCGGCCATACCGGTTTTTCTTCAGATATTCGATCATGACCTTCGCGGTCTGTTCGTTATCCGTAACGATATTCTGGATACTTCCGCCCAGAGCTGTTTCCACCGCTGTTTCATATGCTTTCTCTACCTTGATCAGGTCTGCAACAACACCGTGGATCCCCGGCTGGCGATCCTTCTGTTCCATAACACGCCGGATACTGTTGCCATATCCTTCATAACGTTCTGCAATATTTCGCAGGGACTCCAGACGGGATGCCTCCCTGTGATAGGCTGTCTGTCCCTGTTCCAGTTTCTTATTCTGTTCCTCCATCTGGCTTCGCAGAGAGCCGACTTCCCGCTCCACTTTCCGGTATTCCATCTGTATACCATCCATCTGAGCGCCGATCTCTTTGCATTTTTCCTGATGTCCCTGAATGATCTCCTGCTGCTGTGACTCATCGCTTTTCAGTTTCAGGACACGCTGGCTGAGAGCCGCTTTCCGTATACCGATCTGTTCAAGCATCGCATCATAACGCTGCATCTTACCTTTGGTGGATGCCCGCTGATTCAGGATCTCGATGATTTCACTCTTACCATCCTCTATGCTCTGATTTGTTTCTTCTATATTCTGATGCAGAATCGCCAGTTTTTCTTCTGCTTTTTTCTTTCTGACAGCTGCTTCGCCCAGGCTTTCTTTCAGGGCTTCCTGTTCCTGTTCATGTCCGGCTGCTTCCTGCTGTCGGCGGTCAAGTTCCTGACGGATCGTCTGGATACGTTCTTCGTAGTGCTGATGATTCTGCTGGGCTGCGCGGATCTGTTCTTTTAACAGTTCCACACTGTTTTCCAGCTGCTGCTTTTTCAGGGCATTCTCGCTCGCCTGAGTTCTCGCTTCCTGAATCTTCGTATCCAGTTCTTCCAGTTCCTTTTCCAGACGTTCATACTCTGCTTTTGTCTGATCAAACTGTGTCTGCGTCTGTTGCAGCTCATTCTGAGAAATCTGATATTTTTCTTCTGTTTCTTTTAACTGTTCTTTGATATGAGCACTCTCCGCCAGATACATGTTCACATCCAGGATCTTCAGTTCTTCTTTCTTCTTCAGATAGACTCTGGCCGTTTCTGACTGTCGTTCCAGAGGACCCAGCTGCCTGGTAAGTTCCGACAGAATGTCTGTCACACGAACCAGGTTCTGCTGTTCCTCATCCAGTTTCTTTAATGCAGTTGCTTTTCTCCGTTTGAACTTTACAATACCTGCTGCCTCGTCGAAAAGTTCTCTTCGTTCTTCCGGTTTTCCGCTCAGGATCTTATCGATCTGCCCCTGACCGATAATGGAATATCCTTCTTTACCGATACCGGTATCGTAAAACAGTTCGTTGATATCTTTCAGTCGGCAGCCGGTTCCATTTAACAGGTACTCGCTTTCTCCGGAACGATACAGTCGTCTGGTGACAGTCACCTCTTCATACTCGATATCCAGTTTGTGATCGGAATTATCCAGAGTAATGGCTACCGATGCAAATCCCAGCGGTTTTCTGGTCTCTGTACCGGAAAAAATGACATCCTGCATATTTCCGCCACGCAGCTGTTTTGCACTCTGTTCACCCAGTACCCAGCGGACAGCATCACCAACGTTGCTCTTTCCACTGCCGTTAGGGCCTACAATGCCGGTGATACCGTTATGGAATTCAAATACGATCTTATTGGCAAAGGATTTGAATCCCTGTACTTCGATACTCTTTAAATACATACGTCACCTACTGTTTCTGTTTGTTGTCCGTGGCTTTCAGTCTGCAGATCGCACGGTATGCTGCCATCTGTTCTGCAGCTTTCTTGGTTCTTCCGCTTCCCTGTCCCATGCACTGCTCACCGATCCATACTTCCACGGAAAAGGTCTTGTCATGATCCGGTCCGCTCTCACCCAGCGGATGGTAGGAAATCTCTCCCGGGATATTTCCCTGTACCATCTCCTGGAAGATAGTCTTGCTATCAAAAAAGAGTTTTTTGTGTTCCATATCATTTAACACATATTTCAGTACAAACTCTTTTGCATTAGCAAATCCACCATCCAGATAAACCGCACCGATTACAGACTCCAGTGCATCCGAAGTTACAGAATCTCTGTGACGTCCACCTGTCATTTCTTCTCCTTTCCCCAGACGAAGAAAGCTTCCCAGTTCAATTTCTCTGGCGCAAAATGCCAGTGTCGGCTCACATACCAGACTTGCACGCAGTCTGGTCAGTTCTCCCTCCGGCATCTGTGGAAACTGTGCAAATAAATGTTCACTGCTTACCAGTTCCAGCACTGCATCTCCTAAAAACTCCAGCCGTTCATTACATTCGATCCGGTTCATCTTATGTTCATTGGCATAGGAGCTGTGACGCAATGCCTTTTCCAGAAGTTCCGGATTCTGAAAATGATATCCTATCCTTTTTTCCAGTTCCTTTAATTCTCTCATATTTTCTCCCGATTTTATTTTTCACATATCACCTTCGGTGATTGTATATTGCCCTGTGACTGTTTCCTGTTCTGTCAGAGAACAGTTTACTCCACAACTCTCTGAATCAGATCTATCGCATCTGCCACCGTCACGATTTTTTCTGCTTCTTCCTGTGGAATCTCAATATCAAAAGCATCCTCTACTCCCAGAATAATCTGATACAGATCCAGAGAATCTGCTCCCAGATCCTCGGTAAAGGTGGTCCCCGGCATCACTTCCGAAGCATCCACATTCAGTACTTCTGCAATTATCTGCTGTAATTTTTCCAGTTCCATCTCTAATTATCCCCCTTATTATCCTGCTTCATATTCTCCTGAATCTTTCCGCAGATATCTTCTTTTGAAAATGTAATACACTGAATCAGTGAATTTTTGATCTCATTGGCTTTCGAACTTCCGTGAGCCTTGACTACCAGCCCTTTCAAACCAAGCAGAGGTGCTCCACCGTACTCGCTGGCATCAAAACTTTTGAGTGTTTCTTTTAATGCCGGTTTTACCAGAAGAGCTCCGATCTTACTGCGCAGAGTGCTCATCATCCCTGCTTTTACCTTGGAAATCAAAGTGGCTCCTACACCCTCGTACAGTTTCAGGATTACATTTCCCACGAATGCCTCACAGACTACGACATCACAGACTCCTTTCGGAATATCTCTGGCTTCCACATTTCCGATAAAGTTAATATCTTTGCACTCTTTTAACAACGGATAGGTTTCCTTCACCAGTGCATTCCCTTTTTCTTCTTCTGCACCGATATTGACCAGACCTACCTTCGGGTTTTTCACTCCCATAACATATTCCATATAAATAGAACCCATGCGTGCAAACTGTACCAGATGAGAAGAACGGGCATCCACATTGGCACCACAGTCGATCAGCAGGGAAACACCGGTTGCTGTCGGAATCAGTGGAGCCAGAGGAGCGCGTTCCACGCCTTTGCTTTTTCCTACCAGGACCTGTCCGCCTACCAGTACAGCTCCTGTACTGCCACAGGATACAAAAGCAGAAGCTTCTTTACTTCTTACCATTCGCAGTGCCTTTACCAGAGAGGAGTCTTTCTTTTTCTGAATAGCGTGTACCGGCGGTTCTCCGGTTTCAATGATCTCAGATGCATGAACAACTTCCAGACGTTCCTTCGGATACGTATATTTATCGAGTTCTTTTTTCAGAACATCCTCCTGACCTACCAGATATACATACAGTTCAGGCTTCTCCCGCAGTGCTTCGACCACTCCTTTTACCGGTTCCTGTGGCGCATAATCGCCACCCATAGCGTCCACGGCCACTTTAATATATTCGCTCATATTTCATCCTCTTTTCCAATAAACCTGTCATATCTCTGTCCCTTTTTCTCATGGAACAAGTAACGTATAACTATCTATATGATACTAGACATTGTGTAAAAAAGCAATGAAAATGTACATAAAAGGGACTTGCCTTTCCTGACAAGTCCCCTGTTTTTCCTGTTATAAGATTTCCTTTTCTGCTACTGCATCACACCGTCAGATCCCAGATGATAACCGTCTACATCCGTATCATGTGCCATTGCACCGTTTTCCTGGAAATAATACCACTTATCTCCTTCCTGATACCAACCGGTACGGATATATCCGTTCTCGTCAAATACATACCACTGACCGTCAATTTCCTGCCAGCAGCTGGTTGGATAAGTTCCGTCCGCATTCTGATACCACCAGTTTCCATCGGTCTGCTGCCAGCTTCCGGAAGCTACTTCTTCTGTAGTCTCTTCTGCAGTCTCTTCCTGTGTATCCCCGGTTTCTTCCGGTGCTGCTTCCTGCTCAGTGATAGTAACACATTTGGTTCCGCTGGCTGTCAGCTGAACTCCGTCACCTACTGTATTGGTTACTACTACATAATAGTAAATTGTTCCGGACTCAGTGGTCGGCGGTGTATAGGTTGCTTCTGTTGCACCGTCAATAGCTGTTCCACCTCCATTGGAATCCACATTGTTCCGATACCACTGATAGCTTAACGTTCCTTCGGATACTGTGGCTTCCACAGTCAGCGCATCTGCAGTCGCATGCAGATCGTACGTAACCGGGTCTCCCATCTCAGAAGTGATCTGTGGTTTTTCCACACTGTCATCAATATTTGCTGCATTCAGATCCACAGTAACTTCCTCTTTTTTTGTGTCTTCACTGTTATTTCCTACCAGGATACCGATTGTATCTTTTGCTGAGCAGGCAGTCATAAGCGGCATACAACAGAGTGCTATGCCTGCAAGCAATCCCCTTTTTAATCTCATATTATCTACTCCTTTTATTTTGAAATTGTTACAATTTCTTTTCATTCCTGTGTTGTATTGTAACATTTTCATAATTATATGTCAACTGAAAGGCTTCCCCTCTTCCTTACAGCTGAGCAGTTACAAAAATGTCGTAGATCGCACGGATCGCAGTCTCAAAATCACGGTTTTCCACACCGATGATAATATTCAGTTCACTGGATCCCTGATCGATCATCTTTACATTGACATGATTATGTGCCAGTGCTGAAAAGATTCTTCCTGCTGTACCTCTGTTTCTTCGCATACCTCTTCCAACGACCGCGATCAATGCCAGATCTGCTTCCAGATCGATGGCATCCGGCGCTACCGCACGGTGAAGACCTGAGATAATGTTCTGTTCCTTTTCTTCGAATTCACTCTGATGTACATACACAGTCAGTGTGTCAATGCCGGAAGGCATATGTTCAAAGGACAGCCCGTTATCCTCAAATACCTGAAGAACTTTTCTGCCAAATCCGATTTCAGAGTTCATCATATCTTTCTCGATATTAATAGAAGCAAATCCTTTTCTTCCCGCAATACCTGTGATCGTATAGGCAGGTTTGTAGCAGGTGCTTTCCACAATAACCGTACCTTTATCCTGTGGGCGGTTGGTATTGCGGATATTGATCGGGATACCTTCCTGACGAAGCGGGAAAATAGCATCTTCGTGCAGTACAGTGGCTCCCATATAAGCCAGTTCCCGGAGTTCTTTGTATGTAATTGTCTCAATGACGGCCGGATTGTCTACGATACGCGGATCTGTTACCAGCATACCGGAAACATCGGTCCAGTTTTCATACAGATCTGCATGGATCGCTTTTGCAACGATAGATCCCGTTACATCAGAACCTCCACGGGAAAATGTCTTCACACTTCCATCATGGAGAGATCCATAAAATCCCGGGATTACTGCATGATCGATTCCTTCCAGTCTTTCTGCCAGCTTTTTATAAGTCATCTCATCGTCCAGATTTCCGTTATCTTCAAAGAAAATACATTCTGCAGGATCCACAAATGTGTAACCCAGATAATTTGCCATCACGATACCGTTCAGGAATTCTCCTCTGGATGCTGCATAGTCACTTCCTGCCTGCGCAATGAAGTTTTTCTCAATCTCTGCAAACTGTTCATCCAGTTTCAGATCCAGTCCCAGTCCGTCAATAATTTCCTGGTATCTCGCCTGGATTTTTTTGATCTTTCCTGCAACCTTTTCACCTTTTTCAGCTGCCCGATAACATTCATAGAGCATGTCGGTTACTTTGATATCTCCATCAAAACGCTTTCCCGGTGCTGACGGAACCACATAACGTCTGGATTCATCTGAACGGATGATATCACCTACTTTTTTAAACTGTTCCGCACTGGCAAGAGAGCTGCCACCAAACTTCACTACTTTTTTCATGTTTTCCTCCTCTGTGCATAACTGTACATATGCGGTTTTTCATTTTCTCCTATTATAGATTTCTCATTTTCATATGTCAATAATAATGTCTTGCTCCAGATAGCACAAAAATCATGCTCTCGCATGATTTTTGTATAAAAACGATATACTGACTGGTTTATTTTTCCATCTCACCCTCACGGTATTTTTCAATCTGCTCATAGTTGCTTGCAAGAGCACCCGTTCCGCTTGCACCATTTGGTCCGAAACGAAATACAAATTTCAGAAGGATTGGCGTTATGATAGTCGTGATCACAACTACAATAACCACAGGTCCCAGGAAGGAAGATCCCATCAGTCCGAGAGCCGATCCTTTATCAGCAACGATCAGTGCAACCTCACCTCGGGAGATCATACCGACACCGATACGGGCACACTGGTAATTCTTATATCCACACACTTTTGCGCCCAGTCCGCAGCCCAGCACTTTCGTCAGTACTGCGACGATTACCAGAACAACCGTAAATCCCACAACTTTTCCGTTCATAGCCGGAAGTACAACTTTGATACCGATACTTGCAAAAAACAGCGGTGAAAGAAGCATATAAGAAATCGTGTCGAATTTGGATGCCAGCCACTGTGTTCTCTGTGTCTTGGATACTACCAGACCTGCCACGAAAGCACCTGTGATATCTGCCACACCGAAGAATACTTCTGCGCAATATGACAACAACAGACAGAATACAAATACCATGATTGCATGGCGATGCAGTGGTCTGTTTGTCAGTTCTTCCCATTTTTTGTAACCATAATAGAATGCCACACCTGCAATCAGCGCAAATACAAAGAAACCTACGATTTTTAACAGTACCATACCGAGGCTTACGGAAGAGTCTGCCATACTGGTAACAATTGTCAGTGCAATAATACCCAGAATGTCATCGATAATTGCGGCTCCCAGGATCGCATTACCGGAATGAGTTTTTAATTTTCCCATCTCTTTCAGCGTTTCCACACTGATACTTACAGACGTTGCCGTCAGGATAACACCGATAAAAATATTCTGTAAAAACGCACTGGCTCCCGCATCAGAATCGATAATTCCGGGCTTGTTAAAGAAATATGCCACGGCAAACCCGCCTGCCAGAGGTACCAGAACACCCAGCAATGCGATCACAAACGAGGCTTTTCCGCTCTTCTTTAACTCGTCGATATCCGTCTCCATACCTGCACAGAACATCAGAACCACAACTCCGATCTCCGCAGCATCATGAATAAAAGTGGTCTCATGGAGAATATTAAGACAGGCCGGTCCCATCAGGAGACCTGCCAGCAATGCCCCTACCACCTGTGGCATATTGTAACGACGTGTTACCAGTCCGAGGATCTTCGTAGTAAGCAGGATCAATGCCAGATCCAGTAAAAAATTGTACGTTGTTTCCATGTTTTTTCCTCCCTGTGTTTTGCGGTTCCCATCTTCAGGTCAGAACCGCACTGTTGCCTACTATAGCATTTTTACACCGGAAAGACAATATTTTTTTAATAAAATTTTAATATTTATCTTACCGCTCAATGGAGGTTTTCCAGTTCTTTCATTCGTTTTCTCCGGCGCAGACGTTCACCGCTTTTATTATATACAAAGAACGATTCCACCAGCAGTTTATTAAAGGGACCCAGCTTGTCTTTGGTTGTTTTATCGTACCGGGTTCCGCCACAGGTAATATAGGAAACACTTTTTACATATTTGATCAGATCCGATTCACAGCGGATATTATCCGGCAGTTTGGTGTACGCCATTCCGATGCATTCCAGTCTGTGGGCATCGCTTCCCCCAAATCCGGGTTTATGATACTTTCTTGCCAGTTTTCTGGCCTTTTCGTTCACTTCTTCTGATTCGCAGGCATTGAAAACTTCCACAAAGTCGAACTGTTCCATCAGACTTTTCAGACGTTCTTCGTGAAACTTCTTTCTCGCCTGAGTTTTGATCAGACTGAGGTATTTTTCTCCGTATGGATGCGCCGGTCCGACAATTCCTCCGTATTTGTGTACCACCATGATCAGAATCTGAGCCGGCAGACCGCGCAGTTCAAGAAGTTTCAGCTTCACTCCCTCCGGCATGATCACCAGCATATGTCCACAGTCGATCGTATCATATTCCACACCTTTTAACACCACGAAATCTGTATGATTCTTTCCTTTGATGGAATCTCTCCATTCCCGGTAACCGTCATAAGAGTTGTGATCGGACACCAGCATCCCGCCGAATCCCTTTTCTTTCAGTTTTTTGATATATTCTTCGATCATGACTTTTCCATCCATGGAACCCTCTTTGGTATGGCAATGCATATCGAACTTCATATATCCTCACCCCTTTTCGTACAGTTTTTATAATGACCAGTCTTTTGTGTTTCCGCAGATAGTCATTACTAATTTCTTTACAGCTATTATAACCTTTTTCGGACGCGGTTACAAATTATAATTTGTAAAATTTATGCAAATTGCATAAATTCGTGCATTTTTCATTTCCGCATCGGGTTAATATGCCGTCCTGCAGCGATCAGGAGAAGAACGGAACAGCACAGTTGTACCAGAATCGACAGTTCTACCATATGTTCCACCCCAAAGGAATGGCTGTAATCTCCAAAATGGCCACACAGCCGTACCAGTCCGTAGGCGTTGGTTGTCTGCTGTCCGATCAGTCCATAAAGTGTGACTGCCGGATTGAAATACAGAAGATAAACCAGCCCGCCAAGCCGGATGCCTGTAAAGTCTTCCTGGTACATTCCCTGCATCTGCTGAATATATCCAATTCCAAACAGGATACCCACCGTTCCGAGCACCAGAAGTACCACCGTCACATAACTTAAAATCACCGCAACCGTAGTTTTTCGCATGATCGCCGAATAAAAGATACCGATACTTCCTATAAATATACCAGTGATGACAAGATTCAGGATCAGCTGAAACAGATTTACCAGGGTAATTCCTCCATAGATCAGCACCAGTCCTATTACAGGAAGTGTCGAAAAGGAAATAAGGAAAATCAGGCAGAGAGAAGATTCCAGTTTTCCCAGAATAATTTTCCAGGGACTCAGATGGGTGGTGAGAAGCAGATCCAGGGTCTTTCTCTCACGTTCCCCCGCAATGGCACCTCCTGCCAGTCCCGGGATCAGTATACAGATGGCAAGGAACAAACCATATCCCATCAGGACATAGCACTGGATCGGAAAACGGTACTGCAGGATCGTCATATAATTTTCTCTTCCGCTCAATCCCATCTGTGCGATCAGGGCAAACAATCCCAGAACCAGATTCACGCCAAGAATAATCCAGGCACATTTCATATTTCTTGTGTAACGTTTCATTTCATTTTCCAGAACCGGATTCTTCCTCATACTGTCGTTCCTCCCTGTACCGGATCTGTAAGATGGAAAAATACAGATTCCAGATTATTATGTTCTCTTCGAAAAGAAGTTACCAGCACCTTTTGCTCCACCAGTTGTCTCAGAAGCTGCGCCTCTTCTTCCCTGCTTCCGGTAAAAAGAATGGAAATCATATTTTTATCGATTGCTATTCTGGATACCAGTGGATGCCGGTTCAGCAGGTGAACGGCAGTCTCCAGATTCTGATATACCTCGATCAGGATCGGATTAGAGCTGTCGATAGATGTCATGATTTCATCGATGGGGCCTTCCAGTACCATTTTCCCCTGATGGATAACTCCGATATTGCTGCACATATCTGCCAGATCAGACAGAATATGTGAACTGATCAGTACCGTATATCCCTCTTCACACAGACTCCGCAAAACTTCTTTAAAGATCCTCCTTGCACCCGGATCCAGTCCGGATGCCGGCTCATCCATCACCAGAAGCTGTGGCCGATGAATCATGGCACGGGCAAGACAGAGCCTCTGCTGCATCCCTCTGGATAATTCATCTACCATACGGTCTTCAATATGAAAGAGCTGTACCCGTTCCAGTACCTCCGAAGCCCTTAAGCGCCCCTCTTTTTCATCGATTCCATAGGCAGCCGAATAAAATTCCAGATATTCCATCACCGTCAGGTTATCATAGACACCGAAAAAATCCGGCACATAGCCAATCTTACTTTTTAAGACGCGTGTCTCCTTTTCTGCCCGGATACCATCGATCCACACTTTTCCTGAAGTCGGTCGCAGTAATCCGGATATGATTCGGATCGTGGTCGTTTTTCCGGCACCGTTTGGTCCTACAAATCCATACAGCTGTCCATGCCCGATTTCCATATTCAGTCCGTCCAATGCCGTTACGTGAGGATATCTTCTGGTCAGACTTTCAATCTTAAGCATCCGGGGTCACCACCTTTCCTGTGATCTGCAGACAGGGAAGTGTACAGTTTTTATCCGTCACATCCATATCGTCCGCCACCTGATAACGAACCCGCAATGTCCCATCTTCCGACAGATATTTTTCCAGTTCCGTCCCGTCAAACAATTTTTCCCATTTCGAAATCGTCTCATATTCTCCGCTGGACCAGCAATAAAAAGCAACCTGCCCACGAAATGATTCAAAATATTTCGGATCATCATATTCCGGTTTAAAGAATTTTATCCCTGTGATTTCTCCCAGTCCGGAAAGATCATAGTTAAGGACTGCATCCTGTCCATACATCAGATTCGTTCCTGCGGTCGCACTTCCACTTTCCACAGAAGCCAGCACTTCTCCGTTCGGACAGAATATGGTTCCCTCTTCCTTTTGCCAGCTGATATCTACCGGCATATAAAACTGCGTGATTCCGTCTACTTCATAACCGGAATTCATCTCAAAAGAAGTATCACTGTTGGAAATCGTTCCGAGGAGGCAGACACCTTCGATTTCTTTCCTTTGTGCATCCCATATCTGCTCCGTCACGGCGTTCACCGCATAATCCGGATACTCTGTATCTTTCAGATCCAGATATTTTCTCAGAATCTTTTCCAGGCCTCCATTTCCATAGGAATGGATTTTTTCGGAAAAAGTACCTTCTTCTCCCGGTTCCAGATCTCCCAGAAATACGATACGGTTCGTGAGTACAAGAATCGCATTCTCGATTCTGTATCCTGTAGGGTTCTTCCATCTGCCTTCGATATGCTCATTGTCCCCGGATGCATGGATCTGTATTTCTTCTTCCGGTGATACTGCATGATCCCTGTTCAAAAAGAATGCATTGCCTGCAAACACCGGCAGCCTGCTGAATGTCAGTTTGTAACAGTCTTCTTTTTCATAGATTTCCACTTTATCCGTGATATTTGTATTGACATTTTCTGCACTGTATCCACTTTCTGAAAACATTGTCAGATGATAACTTTTATCCAGATACAGCTGATATGTATTGTTATATGGCGCCTGCACACCCAGCTGCAGCGTTTCTCCCCAGATATGATCCTGCTGAGTATACATCCGTCTCATGGTAAGAACCGGGGCAGTCAGTCTGGTGCCGGTTCCCAGCAAAGCTACAATACCAAGGAAAAGAACAGAAAGCAGTGTAACTCCTGACCAGAAATATTTTCTTTTTCCCTGTTTTTTCAGGATCAGGTACAGTCCCGGTCCTGCCAGACAGGCATAAAAAAGAATCAGTATAAAATATTTGATCAGACCGGGGCGTTTTCGTACCGGAATCTGACTGGTGTCATAGCCGGTATATACAACATAGCCCCATTTTTCACTGAGCCTGTCAAAAAATGTTGGTCGTGATTCTCCATTCAGAAAATTCTCAAATACTTCAAAAAAATCCTGCCCGTCTTCAACAGTAAGCAAGATACCTCCTTCCTGCTGCCAGCGATGGAGTGTCACCCACTGTTCTCCGGAAATCGCAGCCTCCGGTCCGATCAGCAGTGCATCCAGTTGACCCAGATCTTTCCAGCTGTCCGGAATCTCCGATGCATCCATCTGATAAACAGACACAAAAATATCACCCATGCCTTCGGTAGTTTCCTCAGAAATCTGTATCCCGTCAAGCTGTTGCACGTCTTCCGGCTGTGCTCCTATAACTCCGATCAGTGCAATGTCCTGGTTTGCAGAAAAGTTCTTACTCAGTGATGCTGTCTGTACTGTTCGGGATCCATCTTTCAGATACGCCTGTACTGTACCATTAGCCCATGGAAAGGTCAGATAAAACGTTTCCTGCCGTGTTTCCCCTGCAGCGAGTGCTATATTTTTCTTCCATACGCACACTTTACTTCTGGTATAGTCCATATCATTGCCGATCATCGTCAGACTCTCTCCCAGATCAGATTCCTGATTGCCGGCAACCGGCACTTCCATCTCCAGCTGTCCTTCAAATGCTTCCCCATGATTTGTCAGTGTTGCCGTAACCGGCAGGCAGGCATCACTGTTTCCCGCCTTGCCGTTAAATCCCCAGTTTAATGTTATCTCAATGTCGTTCTCCGGCTCATCTTCTGCCCATACCAGGCAGGGCAGCAGCAAGATCAGCAGTACCAGTACTATTCCCCGGATATGTTTTCTCATATCTGTCTCTCCTTTGTCTGTTGCAACGGAAGCCATACAGAAAATACCGTTCCGTCAAGATCACTTTTCACCTGTACGTCTCCGCCGTGAAGCACTGCGATCTGATGAACGATAGCCAGCCCAAGACCGGTTCCTCCCGTATTCTGTGAACGCGACTGTTCCACCCGGTAAAACTTCTGAAATAATTTTTCCAGATCTTCTTTCGGGATCACATACCCATAGTTGATCACCTGTACCAGAACATGTTCATGTACCACTTTTGCTGCCACACGGATGATTTTTCCGTCTTTTCCATATTTGACCGCATTATTCAGAAGATTTTCAAAAAGGCGTGCCAGCAGATTACCGTCCCCCTCCATGGGAATCCCATGTTCCACGCAGCTGAACTGGGCTTCCAGACCGTTTTTTTCAAAACTTGGCCACGCTTCATCCAACAACTGTTCCAGTAGTTTCTGCAGATCCAGTTGCTCCAGATGCAGACTCATCTCCTTATGTTCCATCTTCACAAAGCCAAAAAGTTCGTTCGTCAGCTGTTCCAGATGCAATGCTTTCCGGTATGCAATATCCAGATACTGTTGTCTGGTCTGTTCATCCAGATCAGGTCTGTTCTTCACCCAGTCCAGATAACCGATCACCGATGTCAGCGGTGTACGCAGATCGTGAGCCACACTTGTCACCAGATCATTTTTTGTACGTTCCGATTCCCGTTCCCTCTCCATCAGATCCTTTACATGGCGTTCCATCTGGTTCATATACCTGGCAATTTCTCCGAATTCGTCCAGATTCTCTACGGGAATCTCCTGATCCAGATTTCCGTTTGCAATATCCCGCATGGCACGTTCCAGCATCCGCACATAACTCATATATTTGTGGATCAGGGCGTAAAAAGTAAACAAAAAAGTAAGCGCTCCGCAAACCCCGAGAATCATCAGGCGATAACCGGGATACAGCCCGTCCGGCCCCAGCATGGCACTTCGATATCCCATATAACGCAGCTTTCCTGCCACTTTATAGATCAGAAACGCCATCACAACTTCCACGATTCCGGTAGCTGCCAGACTGATGATCGTAAACCATGCGATTCTTCCTTCGAATGTCTGAATCCATCTACTGCTCAATTTTATATCCAACCCCCCAGACTGTCGTAATGATCTTATCGGTTCTGGTATCATCCTTCATCTTGCCACGAAGCCGACGGATATGTACCATAACGGTATTATTGGCCTCATATACCTTCTCATTCCATACTTTTTCAAAAATCTCATCCGTACTGAACACCCGACCCGGATGAGAAGCCAGAAGATACAGAATGTCAAATTCGATTGGCGTAAGCTTAATACTCTCTCCATCCACAAATACCTGATGTGTTTCCTTGATAATAGTCACGTGATTCAGACGGATCGTGCTATCCTCAGCCCCTTTCTTTTCATTCGCCGGATTCAGATCCCGGTAACGCCGAAGCTGTGACTTCACTCTTGCCATCAGCTCCAGAGGGTTGAAGGGTTTTGTCACATAATCATCCGCCCCCGTCGTAAGCCCCACGATCTTATCTAACTCCTGTGTCTTTGCGCTGACCATGATAATCGGCACGTTATGCTTCTCCCGTATCTTCCTGCACATCTCAAGTCCATCCATCTTCGGCATCATAATATCCAGCAGCACCAGATCAATCTTCTCACGTTCCATAATCGCAAGTCCCTCAAGAGCATCCCCACTCTTAATTACCTGATACCCGTCACTGATCAGATACAGTTCCAGCAGATCTGCAATTTCCTGCTCATCATCCACAACTAAAATTCTGGTTTCTTCCATCTTATATTTCCTCCATGTCCCCTTATGTATTTCTCAGAATCTAACTTTAAAATGTAACTCTTCCACAGTTCATCTCACAGTCTCTCTCCTGCCAGACAGTTACTTCCGACTCCTTTTTTCTGTACTCCATCGGGCATTCGTTCACCCATTCCCCTACAGTGTACCACCATCCACTCAACAAAGTCCTTACCAAAAACTTAAAATCTCACAAACCTTTCCCAGACAGAACCACCAAACTCCGCCCCCACCGGCAAGTACCACTGCCAAGAATCAGTTTCTACCAACGTGATAAAATACGCTTCGCGAATTTTACTCATTATCGCGACAGTCGCCAAGTTCTCGTGCAAGCACGGACTTTGGCTCATTGCTCACATAAATAGAACAGCGGCTGACCTGTGATTCCTTGGGTGAACAACACTTTGTGGGCGTTTAGGGCAAGCTTTGAAATCCGACACTTACGGAGACTTTCGCTTGGGTCAGCTGA
>OLPN01000129.1_pt1 | contig 75733 bp, 69 predicted proteins | sample 1672601 | NCBI WGS metagenome assembly OLPN01 (sample SAMEA3136704, study PRJEB25190) | human gut metagenome | reverse complement strand
TTGAGGCAGACAAAGGCCAGGTGGTGGTCTGCAATAAAAAAGTGAATAATGCGATCATTGAGAATCGAAACAAGATTATCAAGTGTATCAAGAACAACGCCAATGGCTACACCAACTGGCTTCGCTTCCGCAATCGCGTAATGTATGTACTCGATTCAAACGCAACATTCAGCCTGAAACCAAGGGAGAAATAATCATGGATGCACAAGATATTATCGAATTGATCGAATACTTCAGAAATCTACAAGACAATGAAATGAAATTTGAAATCGAAGAATTACGCGGATACATTGATATAAGATTCGAAGAATTATATGACAAGTTAACTGAATACATTGATTCAAATCACCCATTATAAAAGAGCAGAGATTTAAACATCTCTGCTCCCTAGTTAATAACCCTTTAAACACTCATAGGGTTTTCAACCCTACAATTCTTGAAGCCAACTTTTAGTCGACCCTATCTAATTGCGGATTACCAGATTTCCTTACAAATTTTTAACATTTAATGCACGAATCGCATTTAATACGGCAATAATCATAACGCCAACGTCTGCAAAAATCGCAACCCACATATTCGCAATACCAATGGCACCTAAAATCAAACAAACGAGTTTAATACCAATCGCAAAATAAATATTCTCATATACAATATGAATACACTTCTTTGCGATCTTAATGGCTTTAGAAATCTTTAATGGATCATCATCCATCAAAACAATATCTGCCGCCTCAATAGCTGCATCACTGCCTAAAGCACCCATCGCAATACCAATATCAGCTCTTGATAATACAGGAGCATCATTGATTCCATCTCCGACAAAGGCAAGATTTTCTTTCGGTTGTTTTAAAGATAATAATTCTTCAACTTTATTCACCTTATCTTGAGGCAACAGCTCTGAATACACTTTATCAATATGTAATTCAGAAGCCACTTTATCTGCCACACTTTTTACATCCCCAGTCAACATGACTGTTTGTTTAATGCCAGCCTTCTTTAATGCTTCAATAGCCTCTTTGGCATGTGGCTTCAACATATCCGAAATCACAATGTGACCTGCATATTTGCCATCAATAGCCATATGTACAATGGTTCCTACAGAATGACATTCTTGATAAGGAATATTATACATCTTCATTAATTTATCATTACCTGCAAGTACTTGCACTCCATCCATTACAGCTTTAACACCATGACCACTTATTTCTTCTACATTTTCAATACGAGATTTATCAATGGTATTTCCATACGCCTTTAATAAACTTTTAGAAATAGGATGCGTCGAATAACTTTCAGCCATTGCCGCATACTCTAATAATTTCTCTTCTGGAATAGTCGCATGATGAATCCCTGCCACCTCAAATACACCTTGTGTCATTGTACCTGTTTTATCAAATACAACATATTTACAGGATGCCAAAGCCTCTAAATAGTTAGATCCTTTAACCAAAACGCCCTGATTGCTGGCGCCACCAATTCCGGCAAAGAAACTCAAAGGAATACTGATTACCAATGCACATGGACAAGAAATAACTAAGAATGTTAAGGCACGATATAGCCATGTGCCAAAGTCAGCAGGATTTGACATAATCAAATTGAATACTGGTGGAAGTAAGAACAATGCCAAAGCACTATAACATACGGCTGGCGTATAAATTCTCGCAAAACGGGAAATAAACGCTTCTGAACGAGATTTCTTACTTGACGCATTTTCAACCAAATCCAAAATTTTTGATACAGTAGATTCCCCAAATTCTTTTGTTGTCTTAATTTTTAATAAGCCAGTCATATTGATGCAGCCACTGATTACTTCATCATTTTCACTCACTTCTCTAGGCAAGCTTTCCCCTGTTAAAGCCGCTGTATTTAGAGTAGAACTTCCTTCAACCACAATTCCATCAATAGCCACTTTTTCACCAGGTTTAACCACAATAATTGTACCAATCTCAACTTCATCCGGATCTACTTGTTCAAGATTTCCATCCTCATCTTCAACATTGGCATAATCCGGACGAATATCCATTAATTCCGTAATGTTTTTGCGACTCTTACCTACCGCATAACTCTGGAACCATTCCCCAATCTGATAGAACAACATAACAGCTGTTGCTTCATCAAAAGATTTCAAACCAATAGCACCTACTGTTGCGACAGCCATCAAAAAATTCTCATCAAATACCTGACGATTTCTAATTCCTTTAAAAGCCTTAAGAAGAATATCATAACCAATTTCTAGATAGGCCACTAGAAACAAAGGAATTTCAATATATTCGGGTAGTTTTGCGACCTTAATTATAATAAAAAGAATACTCGCAACAATAATTCGCTTTAACATCTTCTTCTGTTTCTTGTTCATACTTATCTCTACCTCTCCAAAAACATTAATTGTTCAATCATTCAACTATAATAATTGAAAAATAGAGATGCTTTCGCATCTTACTTTTCATTAAAAGAAAATTTCGCAATCATCTTCTACTTTTTTACAATTTTCTAAAACACGAGCCATGACTTCTTTAGGTTGAACTCCATCTTCGAATTCAACATTCATCTTTAACATCATGAAGTTTACAACCGCATTCTTTACGCCTTCTGTATTATTAGCAGCTACTTCCATTTTGTTTGCACAGTTTGCGCAATCTACATCAATCTTATAACTCTTTTTCATATTATTTTCCTCCACATTTGAATAGTTGAACATATATTCAACTTTTTACACTTTCATTATATAGGATTCATACATGATGTCAATAACTTTTTGACAATTGTTCAATCATTCAACTATAATAAAGAAAAAAGGAGAACTTATGATTGGTACACATTGTGACTGCAAGCCTAAAAATACAGAATTAGTACAAGAAGTAAAAGAAAACATGCCGGCCTTTGATGAAATTATGAACCTATCAGATTTCTTTAAAGTCATGGGCGATAGTACACGCCTTCAGCTTTTATTATCCCTTCAACAAAGCGAAATGTGCGTATCGGATTTAGCCAACGTACTCGATATGACAAAATCTGCCGTATCACATCAATTAAAGGCACTACGCCTTTCTAAACTCATCAAATCTAGAAAAGAAGGAAAGACAGTCTACTATTCATTAGATGATGAACATATTGAAACCATTCTAGGCATGGCTTTTGATCATACAAAGGAACATTAAGAGGAAGATCGATTCTTCCTTTTTTTTATGCCCTTTTTTCTAAAATTCAAACGCAAAACAAAGTCGATTATGTAATTGAGACATATGTATCATATATGCGAAATATACAAAAATTTGTCATATAAAACAGATAACGTTTACATTGATAAAAAGACTTGAATTTCAAAATCATGAGAACTAAAATACGAGCTTATAGAAAAACGAATTTTGTCTTAATTCGTAAATTCACGGATTATCTCCATCGTTTTTTTATTGTTTCGAAAGGAGGAGCTATGGAAGAGTTCACAAAAGAACTACTTGATCAGTTAAACGTTGACACCGCGTTTACTATCGGTCCCTTTGCGATTAGTGAATCTGTTGTCATCACATGGGTTGTCATGGCTATACTTGTTTTACTTTCTGCTTGGTTAACACGAGGACTCAAAGTTCATAATCCAGGCAAGAAACAAATTGTAGCGGAAAGTATTGTCATATGGCTAGATAAATTCACAATCTCCATGCTTGGTGAAAATGCCAAAGAATACAGTACCTACATTTCAACCATCCTATTATATATAGGTCTTGCGAATATCATTGGTATCTTTGGTATGAAACCCCCAACCAAAGATATGAATGTCACTATCGCACTAGCACTTATGAGCATTGTATTGATTGAAATCAGTGGAATACGAGCTAAAGGCATGAAAGGCTGGATCAAAAGCTTTACTCAACCCGTCGCCGTTGTTACACCCATCAATATTCTTGAAGTGTTTACACGTCCTTTATCACTGTGTATGCGTCTATTTGGTAATGTCATTGGTGCCTTCGTCATTATGGAAATGATCAAAATGGTCGTTCCTGTCTTTATACCTACTGTATTTAGCTTGTACTTTGATTTCTTTGATGGATTCATTCAAGCTTATGTATTCGTCTTTTTAACATCACTATTTATCGCAGAAGCGACAGAAACAGAATAAATTAGGAGGAAATAAAAATGAGTTTAACAGCAATCGGAGTTGGAATGGCAGCACTTGCCGTTATTGGTGGAGGATTAGGTATTGGTTTTGCGACAAGCAGTGCCGTAAAAGCCATCGCCCAGCAGCCAGAAGCTCACGGAAAAATTCGTAGTACCTTATTAGTAGTACCTTATTAATTGGTGCAGCTTTAGCTGAAGCAACAGCCATCTACGGATTTGTATTAGGTATTTTAATCATTTTAATGGTGAAATAGGTGGGATAATCTATGTTAAGAATTGATTCCAATATTCTTTGGACAATCATCAATCTACTTATTTTATATGCACTGATGAAACATTTTCTATTTCAACCAGTACATGACATTCTTGAAAAGAGAAAACAAGAAATAGAATCTGATTTTGCCTTGGCAAATCAACAAAAACAAGAAGCTCTTGAATCAAAAAACAAAGCCAATCAACAGCTTGAAAATATGCAGACAATTTGTGATGGCATGCTAGCGGATGCAAAAGAAAAAGCCAGCCTTGAATATGAACAAATTATTGCGGATGCAAATAAAAAATCCGATGAAATGATTGAACAAGCTCGCACCAAAACAATTGAAGCTGCCAATGAGGAAAAGGCAAAAGCTAAATCTGAAATCGCAGATTTGATTAATAAAGCGGCTGATAAAATCACAAATACAAAGAGCGATGAAAAACTATATGATGATTTTTTAAAGGAAATGAAATAAATGAACAACGAAAATTTAAACGCAACCTTACGTTGTGTAACAAGGCCTAGTGCAGCGCAAGAAGAAAAAATAAAGACATTCCTTAAAAATAAATACCAGGCCGAAAATATTACACTAACCATCTCTATTGATCCAAGTGTACGTGGAGGCTTTATTCTAAGCGCAAACAACGATGAATACGATTGGTCTACACGTTCTCGCCAACAACAGCTTCAAGAACAAATTCAGGCGGCTCGAGATAAAGCTATTCAAATGAAAAAAGATGGAACACTTATGTCCATTTTAAAAGAGGCTATCGAACAATTTGAAGCCACTTCCCAAGAAAATGAAGTTGGCTATGTCGAAACAATTGGAGATGGTATCGCAACCATTTCGGGACTAGATCATGCGATGTATGGAGAAGTTGTTGTTTTTGAGAATGGTACAAAAGGAATGGTACTCGATATCACAACCGAAAACATCGGTGTTATTCTATTTGATACAGAAGGTACTATTGGTCAAGGTACAAAGGTTTCTCGAACAAAAAAACAAGCAGGTATGCCAGTCAGCTCTAATTTTCTAGGACGTGTCGTGGATCCACTTGGAAATCCAATTGATGGACTTGGTCCTATTGAAGCCGCTGAAATGCGTCCTATCGAAGAACCCGCCCCAAGCATTATTGACCGTAAACCTGTCACAACTCCTATGGAAACCGGTATTCTATCCATCGATTCTATGTTTCCTATTGGAAGAGGACAGCGTGAATTAATCATTGGGGATCGTCAAACGGGTAAAACTTCAATCGCATTGGATACTATACTAAATCAAAAAGGAAAAGACTGTATTTGTATTTATGTCTCTATTGCGCAAAAGGCAAGTACAGTGGCTAACCTAGTCAATACATTAAAGAAAAATGATGCGATGGGATATACCGTTATTGTAAACTCTACGGCTGCCGATTCAGCCAGCCTACAATATATTGCCCCTTATTCTGCAACTTCTCTAGCTGAATACTTTATGCATCAAGGCAAAGACGTACTTATTGTTTACGATGATTTAAGCAAGCATGCCGTTGCCTATCGTACGATCTCCTTATTACTAGGAAGATCTCCAGGACGTGAAGCCTATCCAGGTGATGTATTCTATTTACATTCTAGACTACTAGAACGTTCTTCTAGATTAAATTCAGGAGGATCCATCACAGCTCTTCCAATCATCGAAACTCAAGATGGAGATGTAAGTGCATATATTCCAACCAACGTTATTTCAATTACCGATGGTCAAATCTTCTTGGAAAGTGATTTATTCTTTGAAGGACAAAGACCTGCTGTTAATGTTGGATTATCTGTTAGCCGTGTCGGTGGTGCCGCTCAAACTAAAGCCATGAAAAAAGCATCTGGATCTTTACGTATCAATTTAGCTCAATACCGTGAAATGAAGGAGTTTACACAATTTGCCTCCGATTTAGATGATGCGACAAAACGACAACTTCAACACGGACAAGTACTTATGGAGCTTTTGAAACAACCTTTAAACCACCCTATGTCACATGCAGACATGGTTATTATTCTAGTAGTTGCAGACGCAGGAATTCTAGATGATTTGAATTCAAAACAAGTCAAAAAAGAAGAAACAAAATTATTAGATTGGTTTAATGAAAATCACAGTGAAATCAGTCGTGAGATCAATACAACTAAAAAACTGGATGACAATTTAAAAACAAGAATCATTACACTAGTTAAACAATATAGAGGACAAGAATAATGTCACAAATCCGAGAAATCAAAGATCGAATGAATGGTATTCAATCGACTATGAAGATCACAAAAGCCATGTATATGATTTCTTCAACCAAAATGAATACGGCCAAACAAAAAGCTGCAAATACCGATCCTTATTTTTACTCATTACGAAAGCAGATTTTGACGATCCTTCAAAATCTTCCTGATCACTTTGAACATCCTTACTTAGATAGTCGAGAATATATTGACGAGAAACATCAAAATAAGGCCATCATATGTGTTACTGGAGATAAAGGGTTGGCCGGTTCCTACAACCTTAATGTTTTAAAGCTAACTGAACAAATCATTAAGGCTCATCCAAACTATAAGCTCTATATGATTGGAGAAGTTGGAAGACAATACTTTTTAAGACGACACATTCCGGTTGAAGAAAGTTTTCTATATACAGCGCAAAATCCAACTTTGAGTCGTGCAAGATCCATTTCGAGTAAAATGCTTGAACTGTATGCTGAAAAAACAATCGATGAAGTATTAATTATCTATACACGTATGGATCAACACAATCAATTTACGGTCGATGTTGAACAGTTACTTCCTTTGTATCGTTTAAATCAGGAAGTTGAAGTTGGTGGACAAACCATTCACTCCATTCAGTTGGAGCCTAGCCCTGCTGAATTATTAAACATTGTCATCCCTGATTATTTATCTGGATTTATTTATAGTGCCCTTGTTGAATCTTATGCATCCGAAAACTTTGCGCGTATGCAGGCAATGGATTCAGCAAATAAAAACGGTGAAGAATTATTAAACAGTTTATCTTTACAATACAATCGTCAAAGACAAGCAAAAATCACACAAGAAATAACAGAGGTTGCAGCTGGTGCCAAAGCTAGAAGGCAACAGCTGCAAAAGAAGAAAAGGAGTCAATCCACATGCAAATAGGAAAAATCACACAAGTTATGGGCCCTGTTGTAGACGTACATTTTGATGAAACGCCACTTCCATATATTCAAACCGCTTTGCAGGTTGATAACCACGGCAAAAAAGTTGTAATGGAAGTTATGCAGCACATTGGAACCGATACAGTTCGTTGTATCATGTTATCGCCTAGTGAAGGCTTACAAAAAGATATGCCTGTCTTATCTACAGGAATGGGCATTGAAATTCCAGTTGGAACACAAAATTTAGGCCGTTTGTTTAATGTTTTGGGAGATACAATCGATGGAAAAGAAGCGATTGATACAGATACATATTGGCCTATTCACAGAAAACCACCAAAATTTGAAGATCAATCTCCTGTCACAGAAGTTCTTGAAACAGGAATCAAAGTTATTGACTTATTAGCACCATATGCCAAAGGTGGAAAGATTGGATTGTTTGGGGGTGCCGGCGTTGGAAAAACCGTACTGATCCAAGAATTAATTCGAAATATTGCCAGTGAGCATGGAGGCTATTCCATCTTTACAGGTGTTGGAGAAAGAAGTCGTGAAGGAAACGACTTATATACTGAAATGAGTGAATCCGGTGTAATCAAGAACACTGCACTTGTCTTTGGACAAATGAATGAAAGTCCAGGAGCCAGAATGCGTGTTGCCGAAACCGGACTGACTATGGCCGAATATTTCCGTGATGTTGAACATAAAGACGTTTTATTATTTATCGACAACATCTTCCGTTTTGTACAAGCTGGATCAGAAGTTTCTTCTTTACTTGGACGTATGCCATCCGCCGTTGGTTACCAACCTACTTTAGCGAATGAAATGGGACAACTTCAAGAACGTATTTCTTCCACAAAAAACGGATCCGTTACTAGTGTACAAGCTGTATACGTTCCTGCAGATGATTTAACTGACCCTGCTCCCGCAACAACATTCGAACATTTGGATGCGACAACCGTCTTATCTCGTAAAGTTGTTGAACAAGGTATTTATCCGGCTGTAGATCCACTTGAATCAAGTTCAAGAATTCTTCAACCCGATATTGTAGGTGAAGAACACTATGAAACAGCTCAACGTGTTTTACAATACCTTCAAAAATATAAAGAACTACAAGATATTATTGCCATTCTAGGAATGGATGAACTAAGTGATGAAGATAAAACCGTTGTAGCAAGAGCCCGTCGTTTACGTAACTTTATGGCTCAACCCTTTCACGTAGCTGAACAATTTACTTCAATTCCAGGAAAATATGTTCCTCTACAAGATACAATCAAAGGCTTTAAAGCAATCTTAGATGGAGAAATGGACGAATATCCTGAAAGTGCTTTTTTCAATGTAGGAACCATTGAAGAAGTCAAAGAAAAAGCGAAAGAAGTATAATCATGGAACTTTTTGATTTAAAAATCATGGCCAGTGATCACGTGTTTTATAATGGTAAAGCACAAGTATTAACGATACACACACCCAATGGAAGTAAACAATTTCTTGCACATCATGCCAAGACAATTTACGCGATAACGCCTGGGCTTTTAAAAATCCGAAAAGAAGATAATTCTGAGATTGAAGTTGTTAGTGGATTAGGATCCATGATCTTTTCAAACAACCAAGCCGAAGTTTTAGTCGATACATGTGAAACACAAGAAGAACTAGATGCAAGAAGAGCCAAAGAATCTTTAGAACGTGCTAAAGAAAGAATGAGACAGAAACAATCCATTCGTGAATATTATATGTCACAAGCCAGTATGGCAAGAGCCTTAGCTCGTTTACAATTTAAAGATAAACACATTAATTAATAAACACATAAAATAGCCTATACCTTTCATGAAGATATAGGCTTTTTTACTTTATATAAAGATCTTTTACATTTTTTCTGGCCTCAATTTAGTAAAATCATACACTTTTTCCGACCTCACCCATGAATTACAGAAATATATAAACTAAAAATTCAATCAAATAAAGAGATTTCTAGCTTAAAAGCTCTTTTTACATACAACATTTTATTTTTAATTTATACTTTATTTAAAGTAAATATTATAAACAACTGTCGAATAAATTCGAATTATTCATTGGCTTTTAAGCTTGAAACCATATCAATTGTTTTAATTTTTCTTGCCAACAACTTATTCATTACATACGAAACTAAAACGGTTCCTATGATTGCGTACACATAAGAAATCCATTCTACAACGGCTGGAAAATCATATGTCTCATTTAAAGCATTTGTATAAATATACGACAACATATAATAGCCTAGTGGCAAACCAATCACCATTCCCACCAACATGATCCATGTGTTTTGTTTGATAAAGATTTCTTTGATTTGTTTATCCTTAAAACCTAACACCTTTAAAGTCGCAAACTGATATTGTTTTTCAGTAAAAGATAACACACCCAAGTTATATAAGATGACACAGCCTAATAAGACCGCAAATACAATTAATAAAACCATCATCGACTTCATCGCTTCAAGCATACTCTCTACACCTTCTTGAATCGATTCAATACTGCTAATTTTAGAAACACCATCTATTTTTTTAGTCTTTTCATTTGTATAAATAGAATCTGGACGATATGTATATCCTAACTTTTCAAAATATTTCTTTGACATTGTGAATTGCTGCGTTTGCGGATCACGATTCAAGCCAATAACCTTACTTGTATGCCAAGAAGAATCTCCAGCCAAATGCCAAGTAACTTTGTCCCCTACTTGAATCCCATACTTTTCAGCTAGTTTTTCTGTTAAATAGATTCCATTTGATTGAACAGACATAACCTTCTCATTATGATCTGTGATATTTAATTTATCTTTTCCATCCAATACAAGCATCGATCTTGTTTCTGTTTTACCATGGTTTTTGAATCCAATGGCAACACTTTTACTTGTAGCATCTCCATACAAGTGAGTTAAATGATCATATTGTTCTTTTGTAGAATCACTATTTAAACTAATTTTATATTGATATGTGTTGATCACTTTATATTCCCAATCCATATAAGATTCAATCGTATCCCACAAGCCAAACGAACATACAAGTAACATTGTACATCCAATAATTCCAACACATGCTGCAATACTTCTTCCTTTATTGCGGGCTATATCTCGAATATTCCATCTTGTCGATAATTTACATTTATTAAATTTTACAGACCAATCCAAACTATTCGTTTTTACTTTTGGAACTTCTAAACGCAAAGCCTCACTCGCGGTTTCCTTTAGAATCTTTCTGGAAGAAAGATATGTGACTAAAGAAATCAAAGCTACAACCAAAACTGCTGTTTGAATCACAACCGGCAACAAAGCCGTATGTATATTTGGCATTTCAAAATAACTAGCTTCCATATCAATAAAGAATTGACCAATTGTAAAGTATCCAACCAGAACACCTAATATAGCCGCAATCAAGCTAATCATAAAGCCAAATCCAATATAATGGATATAGATTTTTCGATTTTTAAATCCAAGTGCTTTTAAAGTACCAATCTGCACTCTTTGTTGGCGAACAAAACGATTCATTGTACTCATTACACTTAAAATCGCAATCATTAAAAACAATCCCGTAAATACAGGTGCATAGGTTTGGCCTTCTTCTACTTCCGCTTGGTAACCTGCATATGAAAAAGAATTGTCACGATCTGTTACAGATAAAAAATTAAAATCCTTTTGAATCTCTTTTTTTACTGATGACACATTATTTTTCTTATCTACATCCACATAAGCCTTATTATATGTAACATCCACATGCATTGCGTCTTGAAAAGTATCAGCCGACATATATATAAAGCCATAGTTTTGATGTGTAGGAAATATTTCTGTTGAATCCTTCACAAAATATACATGATCCGGTGTGTTTACTAACCCCTCAACTTTTAGCTTCAAAGTCTGTCCAGAAACATCCAACTTTAAAGTGTCTCCCACATGAATATTTAAATATTCTGCCAAATAACTATCAAACCACAACCCTTTTTTATTCGATGCATATTTTTCCCCTTTGATAACATACATTTTAGAAATGGTATTCTCTTCCAAAATATTTGTTTCTAAAGTTACATCTTTATACCCCTTTAATTTCGCATTCAAAACTAATGCTCGATTTACATCGCTTATATGATCCATAGACTTTAATTTCTCTAAATCCGAATCTGCAACATTTGTATTTGTGATCCATAGATCCTGCAAATTATATTCTTTATAATACTCTTTAGCACTTTCGTCCATGCCGTCCATATAGCCATGGATACCACTAAATGCGAGCATTCCAATAAACACCATCAGAAAAATTGTAAAGAATTGTCCCTTATAATGCCAAAGATCACGATATAGTTTTCTTCTCAACATTACCAGTTCACCTCATTTATATTTTTAGGTTGTGCATTCACAACATTCTCAATAATTTTTCCATTCTTTAGACGAATCACACGATCTGCCACATCTGCAATCAACGCATTGTGCGTTACAATCACAACTGTATTGTCTTTTGTGCATTCGCGCAATAACTTTAAAATTTCTACTCCCGTATTTGAATCTAAAGCCCCAGTAGGTTCATCGCAAAGTAATAACTTTGGATTTTTCGCAATCGCACGCGCAATCGATACACGCTGTTGCTCCCCTCCACTTAATTGATTTGGAAACTTATTTTCTTGACCATTTAAACCTACCTTATTCAATATTTCAGTCGAATCCTTTGCATTTTTAACCACATCCCGAATCAAATCCACATTTTCCTTCACTGTCAGTGTCGGCAAAATATTATAAAACTGAAAAATAAACCCAATATTTTTAGCACGATAATCCGTTAATTCTTTTTCACTATACCCACTAATATCGAGCCCATCCATATATACTTTTCCATCAGTCACATGATCCATTCCACCCATAATATTTAAAAGTGTCGACTTACCCGCTCCACTTGGGCCTAAAATCACAACCATTTCATGTTGATCAATCGAAAAAGAAACATCATCCAATGCATAAAATGCTTTTTCTCCTACTTCATACTTTTTTGATACCCCATTAAATTCTATACATTTCTTCATAATCGTTCTCCCGTTAGTTATATCTAACTTTATGGTTAGTATACTCTAACTTAAGCTGTTCCTCAAGAATAAATTACGCCAATAGCGATTAATAAGTTGTTTGATCTTTTCTTTCATGCTAAGATAAGGATACAAAAAAGAACATACAAATATGTAAGTTCTGGATAATTTTGTAGTAAAAACTACCTACAAACTTTGTGAGAGTTGGCGTAGGTAGTTTTTATATTGTTTATTGATTCATACAATAAGAAGCTAAATCACAGTGCCAATGTGAAATAGACATTAAATATACACATACAACATTATATTTTTCATATTCGCTTTATATAAAGCATAAATCTATATTTGCTGTTGAAGAAAAAAAGAACAAGATTTCTCTTGTCCTTAATTTAATTGATATCTACATTCTTGATTATTGACTAAATTCTTTAGACTTTCCAATGAACAATGCACCATATCATAAGACACTTGATCTGTATAAAAGGCTGCATGTGGTGTCACAATGACATTTGGATAGGCCTTTAATATCAATAAGTCTCGATTCTTGATGACATTTTCAATCCCTTCAATCAACGCATTTGTATCAATAATTTCACCACGTGATGTATTGATCATTAATACGCCCTTTTTTATCTGTTTATTTACAACCTCTTTCTTATGATATACTTCTGGTATGTGTACAAGCTTTCGATATACACCTAAAGTAGCCAAAGCCTTTGGTTTAGAAGAAAAAGACATTCATCCAAGTGACAAATGTCTTGTACTTACTCGAAACCAAAAGAAAATGGTGCCATTTGGGTATAAAACCAACAATTTAATTTTAAATGCTAGACAAGAAACACTTCTTGAAAAGCCTTTATTTAAAGATTCCATGCATTGTATTGTGCCTGCAGGAAGTTTTTACGAGTGGGATTTAGGTAAAAACAAAGTAGAATTTTATTGCGATCACATTCTCTATTTTGCAGGAATTCTTATTGATGATCACCTCGTCATTGTTACCACGGATGCCAATGCATATGTAAAACCTGTGCATTCTCGAATGCCAGTCATACTCGAAAAAGAAGATATTGATCCTTGGTTAAAGGATATTTCTAGAACTAAGGAAATCTTATCCAAACCAGGCATTGTGCTTCAAAAAAAGCAGCTACAAGAACCACTTTTCTAAAGGAGGCATTATGAATATTACAGAGTTTCAAAAATCTAGATTCGGCCTTTTTATCCATTGGGGAATCTATTCTATTCCTGCACGAGGAGAATGGGTGAGAAGCAACGAAGAAATGAAAGAAGAAGAGTATATTCCTTTTGCGAATGAATTTGATCCAGATCTATTTGATCCACACCAATGGGCTAAATTGGCCAAAGCAGCTGGTATGAAATATGCCGTAATGACTGCCAAGCACCACGATGGATATTGTATGTTTGATACAAAGACTACAGATTGGAAGGCAAATCATGATTATGTCAGAGAATTTTTAGATGCCTTTAGAGAAGAAGACTTAAAAGTCGGTCTATATTATTCCCTACTTGATTGGCATCATCCAGACTATCCTCACTACAAAGATAGACATCATCCTGAAAGAAATAATCCAGAATACGATAAACCGATTTATTTTTCAAACTATTTAAATTATATGCATACTCAAATCAAGGAATTACTTACAAACTATGGAAAGCTCGATATCATGTGGTTTGACTTTTCTTATGACAATATGACAAAAGATGTATGGGATGCCCACAAAATCGTAACAATGGCAAGAACCTACCAGCCAGACATGATCATCGACAATCGTTTAGAAGGAGATGGTGTACATCCTGGAACCATTATGGATGCACATCCTAGTTTTACAGCCGGTGATTTTACTTCACCTGAACAAATGATTCCTCCTCAAGGTTTACCTGTGCCTTGGGAAGCTTGCATCACTATGAATGAGCATTGGGGATATTGCGCTAAGGACACGAATTATAAATCTGCTAAGCTAATCATCCGTACTCTAGTTGAATGTGTATCCAAGGGTGGAAACATGATTTTAAATGTGGGGCCGGATACTAGAGGACAATTTCCTAAAGAATCTATCCAAGTATTGAATGAAATCAGAGAATGGATGAAACTAAATGAAGCTTCTATTTATGGATGCACAAAATGTGAATTAGAAAAACCAGAATGGGGAAGATACACACAAAAGGGAAATAAAATTTATGCGCATATTTTAGATGAGAGTATTTTTGATATACTTGTTAAAATCAAAAAAGAAAAAATCCAAGGCATAAGAAGATTGTCTGATCATTCTCAAATCAAAATTCAAACGCCTTGGAACGCAGAAATTTTTCCTGACTATACATTTATCAATATTGATTCCAATTCACACCAGTGTCCAGATCCAATTGACACGGTGATTGAAATCACATTAAGAGACTAGCTTAAATTTCGGCTAGTTTCTTTTACTATATAGATCGGTCTTTGTTTGCTTTCCATATAGTCTTTTGTCGTATATTGACCTAAAATAGCTACAAACAACATTTGAAGTCCACTCAAGAACAGAATCAAACATACTAAATGAAACATGGACGTGACATGTACTAACAATCCAAACAAAGTCATTAAAATCGATGAAATCATAATGGCTGTTCCAATATTACCAATCCATACAATCGGTGCTGTAGAAAAGGAAAACATCCCTTCCATCGCATATGCGAATAGTTTTGAAAAATTCCATTTAGAATTACCGGCTGCTCGTTGTACATTATGAAATTCAATCCATTTTGTATCAAATCCTACAAAAGAAAATAATCCTTTCATATAGCGATTGTATTCTTTTAATTCCAAAATCGCATCCACCATTTGTCTTGACATCATACGAAAATCACCACAACCATCACTCATATCCATTTTGCACATCTTCTGCATCACCTTATAAAAAGTATGCGATAAGAAATTACGAATCTTACCTTCACCCGTACGGTCTACTCTTTTTCCTGCACAACAATCGTAGCCTTCTTCACTAACCGCCTTATACATTTCTTTTAATAATACAGGAGGATGCTGCAAATCGACATCCATGATCACAACATAATCGCCACTTGATTTCTTTAATCCTGCAAACATGGCAGCTTCTTTACCGAAGTTTCTAGAAAAAGAAACAAATTCACAACGATCATCCTTTAAGCTTAATGCTCTTAATATATCTTTGGTATGGTCCTTAGATCCATCATCCACAAACAACAATTCATAGGTAATTCCATCTATTTCATTCAATACTTCGCTTGTCTTTTTGTAAAACACGGAAAGAACTTCTTCTTCATTAAAACAAGGAACGACAACACTAATTTTGTTCATACAACATTTCCTCCTTCTTAGAAAATATATGAGATTTACATAAGAAATAATTGACTAAAACAGTAATCACACTGACTAAAATCTTAGATAATAAATTTGAAATATGTACGCCATCAATACAAATGGCCAATAGTAGATTTTCAACAAGTAATGTCGTAAATCGAAGTCCAAAAAACTCGATACACTCTTTTTTCATATCATTACTTGAATGAAATACAACTTTACGGTTTGAAAAATACGCAAAAATAACGGCAACCAACCAAGCTAAACTATTACTTATCAACCAATCGATTCCTATTTTTAAACAAATAAAATAAACAATATAATTCACAAGAGTTGTCATAACTCCCACAATTCCATAACTTATAAATTCTTTGACTTTTTCCATATCCAAAATCCTCCTATTATAATGAAAAGAACGCTTATACCCAGTCCTGCATTCTTAAATGGCGCATGAAATTGAATCATAATTGTATGGCTTCCTTTTTTTATTTTGCATCCCACAAAAGCCTTATTCACAATTTCAATATTCTGTTTTTTTCCATCTATATATATTTCATATCCCTTTTCATAAGGATATGAAGTTACAAGATAACCATCTTTAGATGTTGTTACTTTCCCCTTAAATATAGAAGTTGTCTTTAATGGTTTTACTTTAGTTACAACTCGGTCAAACACATTCATATCACATGTATAAACACGAATATTGGATATCTTATATTTTCCTTTGGATAAAGTAACATCAAATTGTTTCAATTCTTTTTTAGAAAGAATATACGTAAAATGTTTATTCCCATTTGGATACACAGAATGTTTTTTTGACAATGTATTCTTCATTCCATTTATCGATATAAAAACTTTTTTATTCGTATAATTCTTTATATCAAAATCAATACAAATAAGTTTATTTTTAGCATCAAAATCAATGGGTATTATTTTTTTCGTTTTCTTTTTGTTCTGAATCAAAATCGATTGATCTAAATTCTTTATAAGTTTCATCTTTGAGGCATAATCATTACTTGTTTCACCATTCACAATCGTGCGATTATAGATGGTATCCAAATTATATGGATAAAAGAGTTTATCAAACTCAGATTCACTCATCGTATCACTTGTGACATAGACCATTGGAAATACATTTTTATTCTTTAATAATTTATATTTTCCTTTACTATCTACTTCTTTATATCCATATAAATTAGAGTCTTTACTCAATACATTTTGAATCCCCATCATACTCAAATATAAATAATTCTCACTATCTGTTATGATTGTTCGATTGGATTGGGAAATCGGACTTTTTATAATGTCATAAATGAAAGTGTTATATAAAGAATTGCTTGTTGACGTATAACTTGATGCCTTCATTTCTTTTGGGTCATAGATACGATTGACACTATAACCCACCTGATCTAAATCGGCTGTTCGTTGATTCAAATCGTTTCCTTGCATCAATTTTTGTTTATCCTTGGAATACATTGAATTATAGAGTTTTAAATCTAAGCACTGATTGTAGTTGAATCCTGTAAAAACAATCATAGGTACAAGGGCATACATCATTAAACATTCTTTTTTATCCATAAAGTAATAGCCTATAAATACAAGTGAAATTAATAATCCAAGAAGCATTGTTTTGGTGCAAAGAAATAAACTAGCTAAAACAAGTAAACCCTTATTCAACTTTCTTTCTTGTAACCAATAGGAAAGGATCATAAGCACGAGTGGTAAACATAACACCAATATTTTTGTGCGTGCATATAAAGTTCCATTCAATATATAAGAGAACATCGGGGAAACAAACATTAAAATCAACAGAATCGATAGTTTCCTTGTCTTTTCAAATTGAATGCCTTGAAATAGGGCAATCCAGCTAATCACAGTCAATCCACATCCATAGCTATCATAGACAAGTCCTTTTAGAGTAAAGTTTGGAATTAATAAATCGAATAGGTTGGTTTGTACAACAGATTTATGATTGTTTAAAATCAAATATCCGGTTGGTAGCCATAAAATTGTAGCCATACCAACACCAATAAGAATCGGAATCAGAATATCTTTTATCGTATGGTTTTGATTATAATCATATAAAAGCAGAATCAATATCATGCCTGGCGTATAGAAATAGTTATGGAAAAGTGCCATACATACACATAGGCTAATCCATTGTCTTTTATTTTTATCTATTAAAATCATCGAAAGAAATAAAAAGGGAAGAATTTCTATAAACATGATTTGTTGGTGGGACTGAAAGAAGCAATTGGCGCATATGCAACATATGCTTGAAAAAAAGCTTACTGTGTCTTTGTATCCTTTATTTCTTAGCCAGCAATAACATAGTCCTCCTGTAAATGACCATAGAAGTGTTGCATAACCTATAATAAAGAAATATATTGGAATGTTTGGAAATAAATAAGAAACTAAAACGTCTGGCCTTAATAGTCCATAATATGAAAAACTAAAGGCATTGGTTTGTCCTTGAAGATTCGCAAAACTATCTGGAAGTAATTGTTGGGTCTGTCGAAAATAGTCTGCCAAAGATATATGTTGGGATAACCAATCTAACTTTGATCCATACATGGAATATGTGGATACACAGAGTACAAATAAAATGGGTAATATAAATAGTATTGTAATGTAAAACGTATCTCTCTTTTTCATGGTTTTACTATACAAAATAAATCTTAAGTATCGACAAAAGGAAATATTAAACTTTCCTAAATATATTAAGAAGTTTTAGAAATGCATAAGTATAGTGTTAAGAAATGTTTGATAGAATTTTTTTGGTGATGAAAATGAAAAAGTTATTATTATGCATCTTAAGTTTAATGCTTTGTCTAAATACATCCGTAATTCATGCCCAAGAGCCTGCATCTTTAATGATTGTGGCCCATCCGGATGATGAAACAATTTGGGGTGGATCTCATTTAATCAATGGAAATTATACGGTTTTATGTATTACAAATGGAAACAATAAAAAACGGAAAAAAGAGTTTATGAAGGTAATGGAGAAGACACATTCTAAAGGAATTATTTTATCTTTTCCAGATAAGACAAAGGGGAAGCGTGATAACTGGAAGTCTTGTAAAAAGGATATTCAAAGAGAGATAAAAAAAGAAATCGATTCCAAAGACTGGAACAAAATTGTAACGCATAATCCAGATGGAGAATATGGGCATATCCATCATAAAAAGGTATCTAAGTATGTTACTATGATTTTAGAAAAAGAAGATAAAACAAATCAGCTTGTATATTTTGGTAAGTATACATCAAAGAAAAACAAGGCGGATTTAAAGAATGAAAAGAAATTATCCAAAAAAGATTATGATAAGAAATTGGATATCATTCCATTGTATTCTTCGCAATCGAAAGTGATGGATCATTTACATCATATGTTGCCTTATGAAAATTGGAAACCCTATCGTAATTGGGGTAAAATAGAATAAAAGAAAGGGATGTGAACATGCAGACGCGTATTTTAGTGGCGGATGACAATGCAGAAATCCGTGAAATATTAAGAATTTTATTAACTGGCGAAGGCTATGAAGTGATTGAAGCCAAAGATGGAAACGAGGTCCTTCAATTGTTTGATTCTTCCATCGATTTAATCGTCCTTGATATTATGATGCCGAATATGAATGGTTACCAGACTTGTTTAAAGCTTCGTGAAACAAGCAATGTCCCTATCTTATTTTTAACAGCCAAAGGATTAGATTCGGATAAGATGCTTGGTTTTTCAAGTGGTGCCGATGACTATTTGGCAAAGCCTTTTTCTTATAGTGAATTAACGGCAAGAGTCAAAGCTTTACTTCGTCGTTATCAAGTTTATAAGGGTAAAAAAGAAGAAATATTTCTTGATACAGAAAAAGATTTAAGTATGGATGGTCTTACTTTGCGTTATGCCCAACAAAATGCAGAGGTCAATGGAAAGGAAGTTGAATTAACGGATATTGAATTTAATATTTTGAGTACGTTGATGAAGAATCCTAAACAAATTTTTTCAGCTGAACAATTGTATGAAAAAGCATGGAATGAGCCGTATTATTATTCGGCAAATAATACAATCATGGTTCATATTCGTAATCTTAGAAAGAAAATCGAGAAGGATCCCGCCAATCCAGTATACATAAAAACAATTTGGGGAAAGGGGTATCGTTTTGAATAAAAAAATAACGAGACTGTATCTTTCCCTTCTTGTTTTTTTATTGAGTTTTTTCGCAATATATTCTCAAAGATTTGTCGTATACGATTATTTAAATACTCATTATAAGTATTCGGATACTTTATCTAAAGAAAAAATAAAAGAGGCGAAAGCTTATTTAGATGAACAAGAACAAGTGGATTTTATGAACCACACTCAAATTCGTAAAGATTTAAATCAATTATTAAAAAAGGGAAGTTATCAAGTCATTTTATATAAAACAAAATCAAATAAACCAGATGATAAAGTCATCGATTCTATACTTTCGTTTTGTGGCCGTACTCCTTTAAAAAATGCACAAAAGTATAATATTTTTATAAAGAGTTCAAGTAAAATGAGTTGTATTGAGTGGTATCCATCTTTCACGAATTATTATCATTCTTATTGTATTTTCGACTGTATTTTAAGTCTTATTATAACAATTCTTTTTTATTTACTTTTAAAAAATCTTAAACCACTCCGTTCAAAGAAAAACGTCTTCTATTCCTTATCCAGTCGTATGATGTTCTCTTTTCTTTGTGCAACATTGTTGGTATTAACTTCTTTTTCATTTCTATATTTAAATCGCAGTGCTGTCTTTGAGTTTTTAATGGATACTTTTTATCAATCGGAAGATTATTCTTCTTATGTAAAGAAATTAGAAAAACAACTCCAAAATTTTGATTTAACGAAAGAAAACAAAAAAGTCATCAATCATATATTAAAAGAAAATGCACTCAATCATGCGTATGTGGAATTATATGATCAGGATGGAATCTATTTTACGGACAAATCTCCTTTAAGCAGCAATAATTTATTGTTGTTATATAGTTTTGATGATTTGGATGTCTTGGAAGCCCCGTTGTACTATGATTATCCAATACATTTTAAAAACCAATCCGTTTATTTATATATCACTTCTTTTCCAATGATTCCATTCCAAATTCCTTATATCATTCTTTCACTTTTGATTTCTTTCTCTTTTTATTTAATTATCCTACAAAGTTTTATTCGTAAACGAATTCAGTCCATTCAAAATTTACAAGAAGATGTGTTTACTTTAGCGATTGGAGATTGGAATCATGAAATCAAAGTAAGTGATAAAGATGAGATTGGACGTTTAGCCCAGGACTTGAATCAAATGCGCATTGCCTTTCTACAAACAATGGACAATGAACAGCAGGCTCGTGTTGCGAATAAAGAATTAATTTCTTCTTTATCCCATGATTTAAGAACTCCACTAACAACATTAAAGGGATACCTTGAAATCATGAATTTAAAAAAGGATGATATTAAATTTCGTGATCAATATCTTCAAAAATGTTTAGATAAGGTTGAAGAAATCACATATCTTTCCAATAAAATGTTTGAGTATTCTCTTGTCTTTTCAACAGAATATAATTCGGATTTATCGAATATTCCTGTTCAAAAGCTCATCGATACATTGGTAGATCATATTCAGTATTTAAGAGAAATGGATCTTCATATTTTATATGAACCTCTACAAACTTCTCTATCTATGGATGCGAATTTTGCGATAATTCAAAGAATATTAAATAATGTATTCTCGAATATTCAAAAATATTGTGATTCAAACAACGATTGAAGAAGATCAATTAAAAATGAGTTTTACGAATTCAATCAATCATCATTTGGATAAAGTCGAAAGTAATGGAATTGGTTTGAAGAGTGTTAAAAAAATGATAAAAATCCATCATGGTACTTTCTATCAAGACGAAACAAATGATCTATTTACTATTATATTAACTTTCCCTATTCATCAATAGTTTTACCTAAGAAGCAAATATAATTGCTTCTTTTTTTTGTTCGATTATAATTATATTGATATTGAAAGGACTGTTTTAATATGAATAAAGAGTTGATTGAAGAACTAAAAGCACAGGATTTTAATGTAGTAGCTGTATCTAAAATGCGTACAAAGGAAGAAATTGATGAAGTCGCAAAAATGGGTCTAACTACTTTTGGAGAAAATCGTGTACAGGAATTTATAGATAAGTATGATCCAAAATATACTTGGCACATTATTGGGCATCTACAGACAAATAAAGTGAAGTATATTATTGGAAAGGTTGATGTGATTGAAAGTTTGGATTCATTAAAACTTGCTGAAGAAATTGAAAAACAGGCGAATAAACATGGCATCATTCAAAAGGTATTGGTAGAACTAAAAATTTCGGAAGATCCAAACAAAACGGGATATCCTTTTAAGGATGCTAAAAACTTTATTTCTCAATTGCAAGAATTTAAACATATTCAAATTAAAGGAATTATGTGTGTTGCTTCAAAAACAGAGGATCAAGCATTAGTAGAATCTGAATTTGAACAGATGCACACCCTTTATTTAGAGCTAAAAGAGCAATATCTAGATATAGACACTTTATCCATGGGTATGTCTCAAGATTATAAGTTAGCAGTTAAGCACGGTTCGAATACAGTTCGAATTGGACGCGCAATTTTTGAATAATTTTTTAAACAGTGCTATACTAATCCCATGCAAAATTCAAAGAAAAGAAAGTTGAAACCACAAAACCTACTTATTGTTTTGGCATGTATATGTTTGATTATAGGAACTTTCGTAGTTTTATTATCCAATCGCTCAACTTCTAATTCAGATTCAAAGACAAAAACAGTCAATAAACATTACGAAACGATTGCGACTGTCATGATTGATGCTGGACATGGTGGTTATGATGGGGGAACCGTTGCAGAAGATGGTACTACCGAAAAAGATTTAACTTTGGCTTTAGCTTTAGAAACAGGTAAACAACTAAAAAAACTAAATCCAGAAATCAAAGTTGTCTATACTCGTACAAGCGATAAAGTAACGTGGTCAGAAGATGAAACAGAGGATTTAAAAGCGAGAGTTAAGATGGCAAAAAAAGAAAAAGCCGATTATTTCTTCTCATTCCATATCAATTCAAATGAAGATCCTACTTGTTCTGGATATGTTTCTTATATTCGTCAAGACGATAAAGCAAGTGAACAGATCACAGAATATATATGTAAAAACTTATCTGGTTTAGATTGGACACATGACCGTGGTACCCTTACAACTGAATTTTATCCTCTACATGTGGTTGACAAGCAAAAAATCCCAGCCATATTATTTGAAGCTGGTTTTAGTACGAATACCAAGGAAATACAAAAGCTTAAAAATCCAACAAATCAAAAGAAGGTTGCCCAGGCTATTGCGAAGGCTTTCAACAAATATATTACTGAAAACAAATAAAGGATGTTTACTACGCACATGTAGTTAAACATCCTTTTGTGTTAATGTATCTGGTAAAATCAATCGTACAGATTCTATACGATTTTTTTCTACTTTCAAGACTTTAATGCGAATTCCATTTGATAAAGTCGTTTCATCATTTGTCTGTGGTAAACGACCAAGTGCATCGATTACTAAACCTCCAACTGAATCGAAGTCTTCACTATCTAAATCTAAATCTAAATAATCGTTTAAATCATGTAAACTTAAATATCCTTTGACATCATATGTTTGATTATTTAATTTCACAATATTTTCTTCTTCGTGTGCATCGTATTCATCCTGAACATCGCCAACGATTTCTTCAATGATATCTTCTAGCGTAACGATACCTGAAAATTCTCCATATTCATCCATGACTATCGCAAGATTAAATGTGGATTGTTTCATTTCAATCAATAATTCTGATACTTTTTTATTTTCGTATGTGAACTTTGGTTTTCGAAGAATCTTTTGCATATCAAAATGTGAAAAATCATCATACATCAACAAGTCTTTCATATTGACGATACCAATAATATTATCAATTTTATCTTGATAGATGGGAATACGCGTAAACTTTTCTTCTCTAAATATTTCCAACAAGTCTTTATATGTACTATCCACTTCTGCCATCACAACATGTACACGAGGTACCATAACATCTTTAGCTTTGGCATCCCCTAAATCAAACACTTTATTGATCATATCTTTTTCATCTTCTTCGATGACACCTTCTTCGTGAGAAACGTCTACAATTGTACGCAACTCACTTTCAGTCATAGATATATTTTTATTTGGATCTTGTATGCCCATTAATTTTAAAATACCTGAACTAAATAAATTCACAAACCAAATAATCGGTGTTAAAACTTTCATCAAAAGTGAAATAATCGGAGCATACGTAATTGCGAGTTGATCTGCATTCACTGTTGCCCATGTTTTAGGTGTAATTTCTCCAAAAACCAAAATTAAAAAAGTAATGATAAAAGTAGCAATACTAACGGCTGCTCCACCAAAGGAATAAGCAATCAATGAGGCAATACTTGCTGCTGAAGTATTCACTAAGTTATTACCAATCAATATAGCACTTAGCATTTTTGATTGATTTTCTAATATTCTTAAAGCTAATGATGCTTTTTTATTTCCTTCATCTTCTAAAGTTCTCAAGCGAATCTTACTAACTGAAACCATTGCTGTTTCAGCTGAAGAAAAGAAGCCTGATAAAGCTAATAAAATAACTAATTCAAGGATTTGTATCCATAAATCCGAGTCCATTTTTCACACTCCCTATATTTTTGAATATTGTATCATACTCACGATATTCTAGGAAGAGCAAGTCGAATCGCTTTCTCTACGATTTCTATTGTTGGATTTTTAAATCCTTTTACTTCTCCATCCATATTCGCATAAATCATTTCATTTTCTGTATTTAAATGTATCGTTTTAGCTTGGTACATAGAAACTAGATTTTTATACTGTGTATGCGTTCCTTCTTGATACTTCTTTGCCAATCGAACTATTTGATGTCTCTTTACATCTGAAATCAAACAAACATCCATCCAGCCATCATCAATATTGGCATCTGGACACGGCTTAAATCCTCCACCATAGTATTTTCCATTCGCAAACACAAGGAATCCATATTTCCCTTTTGGTAATTTTTTAGTATCAATCTGAATTTGATAGTCTTGACCTATTGGTTTTCTTAAACTAATCAATGTTGATAAAACATAGGGTATGATTCCTTCTGTCTTTATATTCTTTTTTAGTGCATTTACCTGACGTGCAACCTCCACGTCAAATCCAAAAGAAACTGTATTTATTGAATATTCTCCATTCACTTTAATCAAATCACAGTCCATATATTCTGGATTTGAATAATTTGCCAGATTTAAAAAGTCTTCTCTTTTTAAATCTTCGAAATATTTCACAAAATCATTCCCCGTTCCAATTGGAATCACAGAAATAGTCACATTTTCTTTTTCGGCACACCCATTAATAACTTCATGCAAAGTACCATCTCCGCCACACACATACAAATGCACAGGTTCATTGGATAGAGCATACTTTTTTGCGATAAACGTCGCATGTTCAGGACCTTTTGTTTTTTCAATGATAATACGTTTTCCTTGAAAATGCTCTTTGATTTCTTGTATTAATTCATATTGACTGTTTTTCCCTGATTTGGGATTTACAATAAATACATCCTTCATATAATTATTACCTCTTTATAACTCAATCAATCTTTGTACACATTCACTCGCAAGTACCAATCCGGCACTTGCTGGTACAAAAATAGCACTAGGCAATGGTTGTCCTGCCTCTACTGGAATCGGTTGTTCTAAAGATGCCACCACCCAGATTTTATTGCGTATACGATTTTTTCTTTTCCACTGACGAATCTGTTTAGCCATTGGATCATAACTTGTTTTTTCTACCTCTGTAACTACTAATTTTGTAGGATCTTTACGTCTAGCCATTCCCATACTTGATAAAAACGGTATATTTCGCTCTATACATGCTTGCATCAAATCTTTTTTACTCTGAATGGAATCAATGCAGTCTACGACAAAATCAATGGGTTGCGAAAATATCTCATCATCTTTTGTTTGATCATAAAAACATGCATATGTATCTACAATACAATTAGGATTTAGTGTACTAATTCGTTTCTTTAATACATCCACTTTAACTTCATTAACTGTATCTAAAGTCGCCACTAATTGTCGATTGATATTACTTGGTTCCACACAATCTTTGTCTATAAGAATTAAATGACCAATTCCTGTTCTTGCTAAGGCCTCTACGCAAAAAGAACCGACTCCTCCAACTCCAACAACAAGGACTGTCTTATCATTTAGTGTTTCTAATGCTTCTTTTCCCAGCAACAATTCACTTCTCTCATTTGTCTTCATCCATCAACCATTCCTTTACTGCACTATATATTTCATCTCTATTCTGTGCTTCAAACCAATGTACAGGCATCTGATTTTTAAACCATGTATATTGTCTTTTCGCATATTGTCTAGAATGTGTTTTTATAGCAGTCTTTACTTCATCGATACTCTTTTCTTTTAAGAAATAATCCTTAAATTCTTTATAGCCAATTCCTTGAAAGCTTGTATATTCCCACGTTTCTGGATTTGTAAATAAATCTTCTACTTCTTTGACCAAACCATTCTCGAACATAATATCTACTCTTTTATTGATTCGATCATGTAAAATTTCTCGATTCACATCTAAACCTAAAAAATACACATCATATAATGGAATATGTTGTTGTTTGTCTTCTTGTTCTGATTTTGAAGTACCACTATGACAAATTTGTAGAGCACGAATCAATCGCTTGCGATTGTTTGGATGAATTTTTTCTAGAGCTTTTTCATCTTTTTCTTTTAACATTGCGATCAATTCTTCATTCGTTTTCGAATTCAAAAAAGTTGTATAGGCGATATCTTCGTTTTCTTCTTGAAATTCATAGTCATATAATGCTGCTTTTAAATAAAGTCCTGTTCCTCCGCATAAAATAGGAAACTTTCCTCTTTTTACAACATCTTCGATAGCTGTACGACATTTTTCTTGAAAAACCTTTACATTGTAAGGTTCATTATAATTTTGAACATCAATCAATTCATGATGTATGCCTTGCATTTCTTCTTGTGTTACTTTGGCCGTGCCAATATCCATTTTTTTATATACTTGCATACTATCGCAGGAAATAATTTCTCCATCCAATTGTTTGGCTAACCATACAGAAAGGCTTGTTTTTCCAATTCCAGTTGGTCCTACGATTGCTAAAACTTTTTGTCTATCCACGTTCAAATTCCTTTCTCAACTCACCATCACTCATCACAATAACTGTAGGTCTTCCATGAGGACAGTGATATGGTTGTTTACACTTTTGTAAATCTAAAATGACTTGCTCCATTTCCTGCATAGATAATGGTCGATTAAAACGAATTGAACTATGGCATGCCATAGTCGCAATCATATGTTTTCTAAGTTTTGCCATATCTACGTCTTGATTTTCCACAAAATAATCTAATAAATCTTGTAAGAATTGTTTTTGGTCTACATCATGAAACCATAATGGAATTTCACGAAGAATCAATTGATCCGTTCCAAATGGTTCAAATTCAATCCCAAAGAATGCTGTTTTTTCATTAATGGTCATATATTGAGCCAATACATTACTTGAGACGTCCAATTGAATAGGAACCATAAGCGGTTGTTTGTTTGTACATTGAACCAATAATTTTTCGTTTAACTGCTCATAATGATATCTTTCCTGAGCAGCATGCTGATCCACGATAACCAAGCCTTCCTCATTACTACATAAGATATAGGAATCATGCAATTGAGCTAATACTTGAAGGTGCAAAAAGAATTCTGGACCTTTATCATTCTTATCTTCCTTAGGAATTGGATATGAAATCGGTTCTTCCTGTATTTTTATTTCAGGAGCTGGTTTTTCTTCATATATCTGTATCTGCTCCTTTTTTTCTTTGATAACTACTGGATTATAATTTTTAAAACTTTGTTCAATCGATTTATTCTCTTTTGGCTGTTGCTTAACAGGATATGAATATTGTATTTCTGGCTGTTCAAATGCAACACTCTTCTTTTCAGGTTTACTAACAGCTACTGTTTTTAAAGAAGCATTTAAAGCATCTTGAATTGTTGTTTTGATTAAATCTAGCATTTCGCCTTGTTTTGACAAACGAACCTCCCATTTATTAGGGTGTACGTTTACGTCAACCAATTGTGTATCTGAATCCATTTGTAAAACAACGATTGGAAAACGATTCGGCGGCATATAATCACTATATGCATCTAGAATTGCTTTTTGGATTGCGACACTGCGAATCAACCTTGTATTTAAAGTTAAAAACATAAAATATTTTGTGGCCCGATTGATTTTGGGCTGGATTGCATATCCATGAATATGAAAATCTTCATTGTTTCCTTCAAATGGAATTGCATTCTGCGCTACTTCTTTACCATACATTTGGTATAGAATCTCTTGGATATTTCCATTGCCACTTGTTTGAAATACAACTCTTCCATCATGAGATAGTTGAAAACGAATTTGTGGATGGGATAATGCCATCTTATTCATTAAATCGGCAATTACAGAAAATTCATAAGAAATGCTCTTTAAATGTTTAAATCTTGCGGGTGTTTTAACAAATAACCCAGAAACATCTAATTTTGTTCCTCGTGGACAATTACAAGTTTCATCAACATCTAGACTTCCATAGTTGTATCTTAATAAAGTTCCTTCTTCACCATTGCTTGTCTGCAATTCAACTTGGGCAACAGAAGCAATACTTGGTAAAGCTTCCCCTCTAAATCCCATAGTTTGAATATTGAATAATTCCTCTTCTGAATGCATTTTACTTGTGGCATGTCGCATAAAAGCTAAATGTGCATCTTCATGATCCATTCCACAGCCATCATCTGTAATCACAATTCGTTCAATACCACCTTGGTATACTTCAACTTCTATGACTGTAGCACCTGCATCAATACTGTTTTCAACGCATTCCTTTACGATTCCAGCTGGTCTTTCCACGACTTCACCAGCCGCAATCATATTTGTCAAATGTTCACTCAATACATGTATCTTAGCCATACTTCACACCTCCGTTCATATGAATTTCATATTTATGATTCAATTTTTTCACTTAGTTTTTTTAACTCATAAAGACAATCCAGAGCATCTCTAGGAGTCATTGAGTCGATATCTAATTCTTGTAGTTGTTGTAAAAGTTGTGACTTTTCTGGTTGAACTTGATCCATCACAAATAAACTTGGTTGATAATTTTGATTGTTATCTTGATTTTCAAAATTCAATAAAAGTTGTGAAGCTCTGTCTAAAACTACTTTTGGTAAATGTGCGAGTTTAGCTACATTGATACCATAAGATTTATCAGCCTTTCCTTCAATAACACGATATCTAAATTCAATCTCATTTTTCTCTTCACGAACATCAACATGTACATTACGCATAGATTGATGTTCTTCCGCCAATTCCGTTAATTCATGATAGTGCGTCGAAAATAATGTTTTTGCTCCGATTGCTTCATCAATATATTCAAGCATTGCTTGAGCAAGAGCCATACCATCATAAGTTGCAGTTCCACGACCAATTTCATCAAATAAAATCAAGGAATGTTTTGTAGCATAACGTAAAGCTGTATTAGCTTCCATCATTTCCACCATGAATGTACTTTTTCCTGTCAATATATCATCTGATGCTCCGATTCTTGTAAAGATTCGATCAAAAATTGGAAGTTGTGCTGTTTTAGCTGGAATAAAACTTCCCATTTGTGCCATAACTACAAGTAAGGCATTTTGTCGCATATATGTAGATTTACCACCCATGTTTGGTCCAGTAATCAATTGTATATGTTCTTCTTCTGACATTTTCCAATCATTTGAAACATATCTCTTCTTTTTCATACGATCATCCAAAATTGGGTGCTTACCCTCTACCACATTAACATTGTAACCTGGATGGAAAACTGGACATACATATCCTTTTTCGCTGGCAAGAATTGCCAAAGATACAAGGACATCAATTGTAGATAACGCTTGTGCACATGCATGCAAATCAAATAAATCTCTTTTGATTCGCAACAATAAATCATTAAACAAACTTTGTTCTAGTTTTACCTTTGTCTCTTGTGCATGTAGAATTTGTTCTTCTTTTTCTTTTAATTCTTGTGTAATAAATCGTGTCGCATTCGCAAGTGTTTGTTTCGGGTGATACCCAAATTCTTCTTTAATATTATCTAAATTTCCATTACGAACTTCAATATAATATCCAAATACACGGTTATATCCTACTTTTAATGATTTAACCCCTGTTCTTTCACGTTCTTTCGCTTCTAATTCCAGGATAAAGTCTTTTCCTTGTTTTGCTATTTTTCGAACTTCATCCAATTCTTGATTGTATCCATCATTAAAGACTCCACCTTCTTTTAGTGTTAATGGTGGATTTTCTATAATCGCATTTTTTATTTCATTGTATAATTCTGGGCAGTCTGGCACATCATTAAATTCTGGATACGAATTCAACGAAGACGCTAAATCTAAAATAGGCTTTGCGTGTTCTAATGTTGCTACAAGTTGAAGTACATCTCTAGGACTTGCATTCCCATAAGCCATACGACTCGCAAGTCTTTCCATATCATACACATACACTAAATGTTCTTTTAGATTTTCTCTTAACATAAAGTTTTCTTTTAAATCTTTAACCGCCGCTTGTCTTTTCGCAATCTTTTCTGCATCAATCAATGGATATTCAATCCATCTTTTTAACATTCTTGATCCCATTGCACTTTGACACTTATCCATAAAAGACCATAGACTTTCTGCCTTGGCATTCGAAGATTGACTTGAAACCAACTCCAAATGATTCTTTGTTTCATAATCCATAACAAGAACTTTATCTTTGTCCATAGATTCTATGGGTAAAAAATGATCAATACGTTGTTTTTGTGTGTCTTTTAAATAGGCCATTAAAAGTGCAAATGCTTCTTTCAAAGATTCGGATTCAATTCCATTTAACAAAGGTAGACCCTCAGGATCAATATTTGCCTTTTTATGTTTTGAAATGAGCATTGTATCCATTTCTTCTAGGGCAGCCATCCATTTTTTATCCATTGTCATCGGACAAACAAGCTCACTTACATTTTGTTCCAAAAGAGCCTTTTGTAGCGCCACCAAAGATCTTTGTAGCGTTTGATACTTTAATTCCCCTGTACTTAATTCACAATATATGACTGTAATTTCAAAACTTGAAACATCACAAGATGCCATATAATTTGTTGACTTGGCATCCATTGTTGCATCCATATAAGTTCCAGGTGTAATTATTTTAATAATTCCTCGGTCCACCAATCCTTTTGCGCTAGACGGATCTTCCAATTGTTCGCAAATAGCTACTTTATACCCTTTTTTGACTAATCTTTGAATATATGAATTTGCGGCATGAAAAGGGATACCACACATAGGTACCTTTTCTTCAACGCCAGCACTTCTTCCTGTTAATACTAAATCTAATTCTTGAGAAACCAATTTTGCATCTTCAAAAAACATTTCATAAAAATCTCCTAAACGATAAAACAAAATCGAATCCGGATTTTCTTCTTTCATTTTCAAGTAATGCTGCATCATTGGTGTATATTTTTTTTCTGCCATAAATCATCATCCTAACACTACTATTATAACAAAAATTCGAAATAATTATGTTATAATTAAAAATACTGAATAAGGAGGTTTTATTAATGAAACAAACAATTCAATGGAAAAACAAATCCATCCAAATTGATATTGGTTTGATTCTAATTCTTATCCTTTTTGGTATGACAAGTTGTTTTGCACTATACAATTCTTTTAACCTGATAAAATTTGGAAGCGGAAGTTCCTACTTATATCGTCAATTATTTTGGTTTATTGTAGGATTTGTCGCAATGTTTTTCCTTTCAATTCTTCAAAACAAAAAAATATATTCATATATGGATATGGCCTATAAAATTTTAATGCTATGTCTTATTTATTTATTTTTCTCACGCTTATTATTTAATTTAGTGGGTATCACACTTCCTTTTGCTAGTGAAGTTAATGGTGCTATTTCATGGTTTCAACTGCCTTTGATTGGTAGTTTTCAGCCAAGTGAATTTATTAAAATTGTTTTAATTGTTTTAGTCTCACAAATTATTGTTGATCATCAAAATGCACATCCAAATCCAACACATAAAGATGACTTGATGTTGTTGTGGGAAATCGCAAAAATATTATTCCCCCCATTATTTTTGATTATGATGCAGCCAGATACTGGTGTTTGTATTATTATCGTATTCAATATTTTCATTTTAGTCTGTTGTAGTGGTATACGCAAAGAGTATATTATTGGTATTTTCGCCTTTATAGTTATTGTCGTTGGAACCTTCTTATTCTTATATTTCGAATACCCTAATATTCTTGCTTCATTTATATCTTCATACAAACTACAGAGAATTGATGCATGGCTAGAACCAGAAAGTAACATTCGAGGTAGTTCGAACCAGTTATATACTGCGTTATTGTCATTAGGTAGTGCCGGATTAACTGGATATGGGTTACAAGCAAATATCGTCTCTATTCCAGAAGCACATACCGATTTTATCTTTGCTGCTTTCGGGCAATGCTTCGGCTTTATTGGAACCACATTTGTCTTATTATTATGTTTATTATTAGATATTTATTTATGTAAAATAGCTTACGCAACAAAAAATAAAAAAGATCGATTTGTTGTAATCGGTATTATTGCAATGCTGCTATATCAACAACTACAAAATACAGGGATGATTGTTGGGTTACTTCCAATCACTGGTATCACATTACCGTTGATTTCTTATGGAGGAAGTAGTATTCTTTCTTACTTCATTTCATTCGCAATTATTTTAAACATTTCACCGGCAACAAAAAGAACGATTCGTTTGAATCGTTCAAAAAGACGTAAGTTAATTAATATAAATTCTTAAGTCGAGTCAAATATGAATAAGTACGGTATCTAGCGAATCGTACTTTTTTTGTGCTCGAATGAATAATTATTTCAGAAATCGATTCTAAATCCCTTTCTAAGTGATCATAACACACATGTGCATAGGCCAGTGTATCTCCTCTAACCCCTATTTTTCGCGTATCATTCATAATATATGGATTTTTTAAAGAATGATGGTTCTTATGTGAGATAGGCATGATTTCGCAAAGCTGTAAAACCTTTAAACCTGGATCCACAACAGCTCCTTTAAGTGCTCTATTCACAGCAGTAGAACCAGATTGTGTACTCACACAAATACCTGAGCCTTGACTACTTTCAAAAAATTCATCATCTATCGAAATATCAAGTACCAATGTTTTAGCTAAACTCTCAATACGAACTTCATTTAATGCGTATAATGTTTCATTGACTTGAGGAAGATCCATTTGTAGTAAATTAAACTCTTCTATTTTTGGCTGATTATGTTTTAAATCATAAACCAAATGATCCACTTCATCTTGTGTATAATCGGTAAAAAAGCCTAGATTACCTGTATGTATCGCAACGAATTGAATTTCATCCAATCTATCTATATAAGTGTGAATTGCTCTTAATAGAGTACCATCTCCTCCAACAGAAAAAATAACTTCAGATTTTTCATCATCATATTCCCATCCAATATCTATACATTTTTTCTTTAGAGTTTCTGCAACTCTTTTTGAGTTATCGTCTCCTCTGTCTACTATACTGAAACGCATCAAATCACTTCCTCTTTTGTTAAATCTATTGTAACATATTTATGGGTGATATGAATGTACGATAATATTGAAAGAGAATTGAAATTATTGATTAATGAAAAAGTTTATAATGAATTACTCAATTCATATGATTTTCATAATCCAATAACACAGACAAATACATACTTTGACACAGAGAATCAGGATGTAAAAAAACAACATGGTGCAGTCCGGATTCGAACAATTCAAAATAAAAAAATATTCACATTAAAAATCAGAAAAGATGAATACACACACTATGAATTCGAAAAAGAAATATCTGCAGAAAATATTAATGAGATTGAAGACCCAGAAATATCGAATTGGTTCAACCAATATCAAATTCCCAAAAATTTACATCCGACAGCTAGTTTTACTACATTAAGAAATGTATATACATTTGAAAACGGAGAATTATGTTTAGATAAGACATATTATAAAAATCATACAGATTATGAAATTGAGTATGAATACACATCCGATCATGATGGAATCCATTTTTTTAATTCTATATTAGAAAAATATGGTTTAAAATGGGTAAAAAATTGCCCTAGCAAAATTGCTAGAGCATTAAATGATTAAAATTTATGTGTTAAACGATAGAAGAAGGATTTAGAATTATATTCTTCTTCTTTTTTCTTATAATTTTCAATTTCTTCTTTATTTTTATTATAAAGTTCTTCTACTTCTTTTAATTTCTGATTTTCAGATTCTAATTCAGAAATTTTCTCATCTTTTGTTTGTGTTTCTAACAGGAAAGTTTGTTTGCTCTTTTCGATTTCTAATTTAAGCTTTTCTTGATATAATTGTTCGATCTGGGCTTGTGCCTTCTCTTTTTCTTCTATAATGGCTTTAAGCTTTTCATTTTCAAATCTAAGTTCCATTTCAACTGTAGATAATTCATGTTTTTCTTTCCTAAAATAAGTAGATAATCTTTCAACACCTTCAGCCTTAATTGTAATACGACGAGTGGCCGGATTTTTGTATTTCCAATCTTTATCTGGATTATCTTTTACCAATTTTGCAATTGCTTTATCTACTGTATTTCTTGATTTATTGAAATGTTGGCATATCTGCGCAATATCCATATCATAATATACATCAATTGCTGATGCTTCTTCAGGCATATTCACGTCCCCTTCCTATGAAATTCATAATAATAATCTAACGAGTCACGATAAGTCTATCATAGTTTTGTCAAGAATGCTATACCTATATATGAATTTCCTATATTATTTATTACTTTTTAAAATACTATTTAATTTTTCATATATTTCTCACATGAACCTTCATATATACTTATTTATTAAAATCACATACGATTTCATATTTTATATTTTCATATCTATATCACATGAATTTAATTATTCCATTCATATTCAAAATTTATAGTTTATATGATTTAAAATATCTGATAAATCATTTCATATGATTAATACACATAACATTTTATATTCATATGAACGTCTTCATGCACATTTTTAATTCATATTTAAATTCATATTCTACATTTTTTGTTTTTCTTATTTTCACATGAAAGTGATTTTATAAAAAATTGGTATGAAAAATCATAATTATTTCATATGAACACTCAGAAGTTCATCTTTGCAGTTTCTTTCTCTCCATGTGATAATTATATGTATAATCTTTATTTAAAGCACTTTTATGCTGTGTTATATGATTTTACTATATAATCTGTTGTTTTGTTCATATGAATAATGAATTCTATATGATTTTTGTACTTATTTTCCTATAAATATAAAAAAATCGTATGAAATATCATACATACTTCATACGATTAAGCATATTTACGAACTTTTACGTCCTTCAAACGCTTTTAACAACGTCATAGCGTCTGTATAGTCTAAATGACTACCTACAGGGATACCATGGGCAAGTCTGCTTACCCTACACTTCCCTTCTAATAATTTAGATATATATAAAGCAGTTGTTTCTCCTTCTACTGTAGGATCTAGAGCCAATATAACTTCTTCTGTTCTTTCATTCACTCTATTTAAAAGAGTCATTATATTCAATTGATCAGGTAATACTCCTTTTTGAGTGTTGATCAATCCATCTAGCACATGATATACACCATTATATTGCTGCATAGACTCTATTACTGATATATCTTTCGGATTTTGTACCACGCATATGATATTCTGATTCCTATTAGAGTTCTTACAAAACTCACAAAGCTCATCTTCTGTTAAATTACCACATCGCGTACACTTTTTTACTTTCTTTTTTAAATTTACTAGCGTTTCTGCCAATTCAGATATTTCTTCATCAGACCAACCTAATACAGTAAATGCATATCTCTCTGCCGTTTTAGCACCTACTCCTGGTAATTTCTGAAATTCATATATTAAATCATCAAATGTTTTTGGATACATGCTTCACCTTCTAATCTTCTTTTATTTCTATATTAGGAAACAAACTTTTCATATGATCTTCAATGCTCATATTATTTTCAGATTCTTTGTCTTTTCTTTTTAAACGAACTTGGCATGGTTCTGGAAGATTACCACTAATCATTCTTTCTTTAAACTCATCCTTTACACGAGATTGTTGTGTCTTATCTAATGCGAATACTTTCTTTGCTTTTCCTAATAACACTTCCATAAAATCTTCATATCCATAATTCAGTTCAAATTCATTTATTTGTTTTGCAAAGATTTCACTAGATACACATACGACAATATAATTAGATCCACTAGCCATAATAGTACTATTTCTCAATGTAGCCGCATATTTTCCAAATTCTAAACTTGATATGAATTGTCCTATATTATTGAACTTATTCGTATCAATACTTCTTTCCATCTTTGTAGCTCCAACTAACAATTGAATGACAAATTCATCGTTTAATATGATTTTATTATTTTTATTTTCTGACTGTTTTAATGTTTCACGTGAAACATCAGAAATTTCAGATTTCTCTAAAACCCCATTATTATCATCTTTTTGAGTGCTTTTCTCAATTATATCTGAGTCATCAGAAGTATCGTCATATGATGTTTCATAGTTTTCTTCTTCCTCTACCTCTTTAAAATCATTATGATCTGAATCAATAATATGTGTTTTCGATTCATATGAATAACTTGAAATCTTTAATAAAGAGGCTTCTAAGTAATCTAGTGCGTTAGATGCATATGTATATTTATTATATGTATCCATTAATTCTTCCATACATTTAATTCTGAAATTAATAGGTGCTAATTTGAAATATTTCCGAATCATATCTTTGTTCATATCTGAAACTAGAGTTGAATTTTCAGAATAATCTAAAATCAGACTATCCTTCAACATATGAATAAAGTCTGCTGTCAATCGTTTAATATCCATTCCCATATCTGAATATTTCTGAATATCTTTGACAAAACTATCTACATCTTTTTTATATACTGAATAAAATAATTTTCCAATATCTTCAGATGTTACGACACCATAAATTTTACGAATATCATTCACATCAATATGAGATGAACAGTATGCAACACATTGATCCAATATGGATAACGCATCTCGCATTCCTCCATCAGCCAATTGAGCAATTAACGTTAATCCATTCTCATCAATTTCAATTCCTTCGTTTTTACAAACAACAGATAATCTATATTTAATGTCATGCATACTCACTTTATTAAAATCAAATCTTTGACAGCGAGAAATAATAGTTGGTAAAACTTTATTAGGTTCTGTAGTTGCAAAAATAAAAATTACATGAGCAGGAGGTTCCTCGATTGTTTTTAACAATGCATTGAATGCTCCAGATGTCATCATATGAACTTCATCAATAATATAAATTTTATATTTTCCCTGCATTGGGGCATACTTCACTTTATCGATCAGATTTCTTACTTCATCCACACCATTGTTGCTGGCGGCATCAATTTCAATAATATCTGGATGACTTCCATTCGCAGCCATTTTACAGTTCTCACAAACTCCACAAGGAGCATCTTGACTATTCGTACAATTTAATGTTTTCGCAAATATTTTTGCGATTGAAGTTTTTCCTGTTCCTCTAGGACCACAAAATAAATAAGCATGAGCAATACGATTTTGAACAATCGCATTTTTCAATGTCTGAATTATATGTGTTTGTCCAACAACTTCATCAAAATTCGTTGGTCTATATTTTCTATATAACGCTTGATATGCCATTCGTAAAATCCTTTCTATATGTTTATCTGTATCTTATTTTATCATAGTTTTACCTATTTTATTTGATTGAAATAGGGAAGTACAATATATATAAAAACCGCGTTTAAAAAGCGCGGTTTTCTCTGCGGCTATAAGCCTTTACTGCCAGCTCGCGTCTCAAGGCGCTGCTTTCACTTCGTTCAAGCTATCGCTTTTGACTCTCGCCAGCCCTCAAAGGGCTTTATTTTTTACTTATTCTTTCTCCTTGCTTTTTCTTGTTTATACGCCTGTTGCGCTGCTTCTGAGAATGGATTTGAGTACTCTTTTACACTCATTTTATCCATTGCGATATCATGCATTTCCTGCTCACGAATATATTTTGCAACTGTTGCATCATTCAACCCTACAGCACTTACATAATATCCTTCACTCCAAAAATGTCTGTTTCCAAACTTATATTTCAAATTTGCATGTCTGTCAAACATCATTAATGCTGACTTCCCTTTCAGATATCCCATAAATGCTGATACAGATAATGATGGAGGGATCATAACCAGCATGTGTACATGGTCTCTCATCAAATGTCCTTCTATTATTTCTACATGCTTGTATCTACATAATTCTCTCAATATTTCACCTAAATCTTTTCGATATTGATTGTATATCACTTTTCGTCTATACTTTGGAGTGAAAATGATGTGATACTTACACATCCATTTTGTATGTGCTAAAGAGTTTGCTTTATTAGCCATTATAATCACCATTCTTTCTTATTTTGATAGCTTGAACACCTTCATTATAGAAAGAATGGTGATTATTTTGTATAACTTTATTTGACACCACCCGCATAGCAGGTGGTTTTGTTGTTTCGTACTTCGTACTCAACCGGCTAAAGCCAAAAGCGTAAATGAAAAGCAGAAATCTTTCAAATTTATGATTTCTGCTTCTTTTTCATATCTCTTTTCTTCTTGAAAAAATGTTTTAATAAATCTGAACATTCAGATTCAAGAATTCCTTTTCTATATTCAGGATGATGATTAAATTCAGACACTTCAAACAAATTTGTACATGTACCCACACAGCCACCTTTAGGATCTGAAGCTCCATATACAACTTCTTTAATTCTAGATTGTATAATCGCACCTGCACACATAGGACATGGTTCTAAAGTTACATATAATATGCAGTCCTCTAATCTCCATGTATTTAATTTTTTACATGCTTTTTGAATTGCCATAATTTCTGCGTGTGCAATGCTTTGTTGTAAAGTCTCACGCTTATTATATCCACGAGCAATAACTTTATCATCTTTCACAATGACACATCCAATTGGAACCTCATCATAGCTTTCTGCTTTTTTAGCCTGCTTGATAGCTTCCTTCATCCATTTCACATCATCCATACTCATATCCTCAAAAAATAAAAAACTACTACACATGATGGAGCTTACTTAAGGCTGCTTCGTTCCCGACCTGACCTGATTCATAAGACATCATTGTAGTAGCCAAGTTATTATATCAAATCCATTTTCAATTCGCAATAGAAAAAAGCTGCCAAAGACAGCTTTTAAGATTAACCAATTTTCTTTTTACCACCCATGTAAGGTTGTAATACTTCTGGAATCAAGATTGATCCATCTGCCTGTAAATTGTTTTCTAAGAATGCAATCAACATTCTAGGTGGAGCAACACAAGTGTTGTTTAATGTATGCGCAAAGTACTTTTCTCCATTTTCACCCTTAACACGAATCTTTAAACGACGTGCCTGAGCATCTGTTAGGTTAGAGCAACTTCCAACTTCGAAGTATTTCTTTTGACGTGGAGACCACGCTTCAACATCCACTGATTTACATTTTAAATCTGCCAAATCACCTGAACAGCATTCCAATGTACGTACTGGAATATCTAATGTTCTGAAGAATTCTACAGTATTCATATATAATTTTTTAAACCATTCCATACTTTCTTCTGGCTTACAAACAACGATCATTTCTTGTTTTTCAAATTGGTGAATACGATACACACCACGTTCTTCAATACCGTGAGCACCTTTTTCTTTACGGAAACAAGGTGAGTATGAAGTGTAAGTATATGGAAGATCTTTTTCTTCAAGAATTGTATCCTTGAATTTACCAATCATAGAGTGTTCACTTGTACCAATTAAATACAAATCTTCACCTTCGATTTTATACATCATACCTTCCATTTCCGCAAATGACATTACTCCATCAACTACTGAACTACGAATCATATATGGTGGAATTACATAAGTAAATCCTTTTTTATCAATCATGAAATCACGAGCGTAATTTAAGATTGCTGAATGTAGACGAGCAACATCTCCCATTAAATAGTAGAATCCATTTCCAGCTACACGACGTGCTGCATCTAAATCAATTCCGCTTAAACGTTCCATGATTTCAGTGTGATAAGGAATTTCAAAATCAGGAACAACAGGTTCTCCAAATTTTTCTAATTCAACATTTTCACTATCATCTTTTCCAATAGGAACACTATCATCAATGATGTTTGGGATCTGCATCATTTTTTCAGTAACAGACTCTCTTAATTTAATTTCTTTTTCTTCCAAAGCTGTTAACTCGTGAGCAATCTCAGCCATTTGTTGCTTAATTTCTTCAGCTTCTTCTTTTTTACCTTGGCCCATCAACTTACCGATTTCTTTAGAAATCTTTTTACGATTAGCACGTAAATCATCCGCATGTTGTTGTGTTTGGCGAAGCTCTTTATCCTCCATTAACACTTCATTTACTAAAGGCAATTTGTAGTCTTGGAACTTTTTCTTAATGTTCTCTTTGACAATGTCCGGATTTTCACGGACAAATTTCATATCTAACATGATATCCTCCTCTGCATAAAAAAAGAGACACTCGCACCCATAAAGGGACGATGTCTCGCGTTGCCACCCTTTTTACCATATATATACATATATGATCTCTTAACATGATAACGGTATGTACCGGATCAAACTACTAATTTCATTCAATCACTCTAAGGTGCTATTCAATTATTCATATCAGTATTTTCACCAGCCATACTGTCTCTATTTAATATATGGAATAATCTACTTATCCTTATCTTTGTTTTCAACACATTTATACCATTAAAACAAAGCTAAAGTCAACCGCTTATTCTGTGAAATAGCCTCATTAAATCGGATTTATCATATGATTCTACTTATCTACAAATCATATTCAATATCACAATTATATATAGCATTAAAATATAAGAAATCCATCTATAATCCATTCCCATGAATATTAAAAACTGAATAAACAAAAGTAACCCTAATAGAGAAAAGAAGGCATAAATTCGTTTTGTTGAATTGTCATAATACAAATAATATAAGCCAATTACTGCCATTGCAAAAATAGCGCCAATACATAAAGATCCTATAATGCTTCCATGACCAGAAATATAAACACATGCCGCAACAAAGATCATACATACTAAGGAAATTTTATCTGCTTTTCTATCTTGTCTAAAACTTTCCATTTTGTATACATCTAAATTGTGAATAATATTTGTGACTTCTTCATTCGAATAATTCAAACTCTTTTTACATGATATCAATTCAGCCACAGAAACATGCAAAGATTCAGATAGGGCAGGTAACAATTGAATGTCTGGATATCCTATTCCACGTTCCCATCGGCTAACAGCTTTATCTGTGACATGTAGCTGTTGAGCTAATTCCATTTGCGTCATATTGTTTTCTTTTCTTAACTTACAGATAAACATTCCCATATCTTTTGCGTTCACATATATCACTTCTTTCTATAATAATTTATATCCATTCTATCAAATTGGCAATCAACGTGTCATTTATATAATGTATTTGGGTTATTTCTATCTGATTTATCATATGAAAAAGGAGCAAAATCATAATTCTACTCCTTACATGCTTTATTCTTCTGTATTTTCTTCTGATTCTGCTTCAGGCTCTTCGTGATCTACCAATGTCATACGCGTTACTTTCGCATCTCCATTTAAGTTGATCAATCTTACACCTTGTGTATTTCTTCCGTAGATTCCTACATTCTCTAAAGCTACACGGATCATGATTCCATCACTCGCAACAATCATCGCATCTTCTTTACCAGTAACCGCACGCATACACATTAGCTTACCTGTCTTTTCTGTGATATTAATTGTGCTAACACCTTTTTTACCACGAGAAGTCAAACGATAATCTTCGAACTTACTACGCTTACCATAACCATTTTCAGAAACAACAAGAACTGTGTCCCCTTCACTTGATAGTGCAGCACCTACAACTTCACTACCATCACAATTGAATCCTAATACACCACTTGCACTACGTCCCATGATACGAACTTGATCTTCATTGAATCGAACAGCTTTACCATTTGATCCTGAGATAATTACTTCATCTTGTCCTGTAGTTAATTTCACAAAACGCAATTCATCATCTGGTTTTAAACTAATCGCAATCTTACCATTACGATTGATATTTTCAAATTCAGATACAGATGTACGTTTCACAATACCATTCTTTGTAACAAATAATAATGTTTCACTTTCATCATCCTTAGGAACAGCTACAAGAACATTTACTTTTTCACCTTTTTCCAAAGTCATTAAATTCACAATTGGAATACCCTTAGATGTTCTAGATCCACTTGGAACATTGTATCCTTTTAATCGATATACACGACCCTTATCTGTAAACAACAACAAGAAATCATGTGTCGACATCGAAATCATAGTATCGATAGAGTCCTCTTCATTTAATGTCAATGATTTGATTCCACGACCACCACGATTTTGAGCACGATATGTATCTACAAGCTGACGCTTAATATATCCAGACTCAGTTAATGTGATAATTACATCTTCCACTGGAATTAAGTCTTCATCTTCCATATCAACAGAAGCATCACTAATTTCAGTTCTTCTTTCATCACCATATTTCTGATCAATTTCAGTTAAATCGTCACGAATGATTTGAAGAACACGATCATGATTTGCCAAGATATCCTTCAAATCTTCAATCGTCAATAATAATTGTTGATATTCATTTTCAATCTTATCTCGTTCCAATCCAGATAATCTTCTTAACTGCATTGCCAAGATAGCTTTAGCTTGAATCATGCTCAATCCAAACGCATCACATAAATCTTGAGATAAACCGGCCTCATCTTTTTTAGAACTACGAATCATATGAATAACTTCATCGATATGATCCATCGCAATTCGTAAACCTTCTAAGATATGTGCACGATCCTGTGCCTTCTTTAAATCAAACTGTGTTTTTCTTACAACTACATCAACCTGATGATCAATATAATCATGAATAATATCTTTTAAAGGCAATTGTTTAGGACGACCATTTTCAAGTGCCAACATATTGATACCAAATGAAGTTTGAAGTGGTGTTAATCTAAATAACTGATTTAAAATTACTTCTTCCTGCGCATCCTTCTTTAGCTCCATTACAATACGAATACCTTCACGGTTACTTTCATCATTTAAGTAAGTAACACCCTGAATGGCTTTATCACGAATTAAAGAAGCCATTTTAGTAATTAAGTTTGCCTTATTGACCTGATAAGGAATTTCATAGAAAATAATCTGTTTCTTTCCGTTTGATAATTCTTCAACACGATACTTAGAACGAATCATAATGGATCCACGTCCTGTTTCAAATGCTTGACGAATACCTTTACGACCCAAAATGATTCCTCCAGTAGGGAAGTCCGGTCCTTTAATGACTTCCATCAATTGAGGAACTGTAATATCCGGATCATCCATTACCGCAAAAATGGCTTGAATCGTTTCTGATAAATTATGAGGTGGAATATTTGTTGCCATACCAACCGCAATACCCACAGCACCATTGATCAACAAGTTTGGAATACGACTAGGCAGTACAACTGGCTCGCTTTCTTCACCATCATAGTTTGGAATAAAATCGACCGTATCCTTTTGAATGTCACGCAGCATCTCCATAGAGATTTTTGACATACGAGCTTCCGTATAACGCATTGCCGCAGCTCCATCTCCATCTAGAGAACCAAAGTTTCCATGGCCATCCACTAATGGATATCGATAAGAGAAATCCTGGGCCATACGAACCATCGCATCATATACAGCTGTATCCCCATGAGGGTGATACTTACCAATAACTTCACCAACAATACGTGCACTCTTCTTATGTGCAACACCTGAAGTAATTCCCAATTGATTCATCGCATGCAAAATACGACGATGAACTGGTTTCATACCATCACGAACATCTGGTAATGCACGTGAAACAATAACAGACATTGAATAATCTAGAAAGGCTGTACGCATTTCTTTGGATATTTCAACATCTTCTACATAGTCATATCGCTTATTCTCTTCTTCCATAAGGACCTCCTACTAGTAATCCAAATTAGCGTATACAGCATTTTCCTGAATATATTCACGACGAGGCTCTACATCCTCACCCATCAACATATCAAATACACTGTCCGCTTCCATCGCATCATCAATTGTGACACGTTTCAATACTCTATGATGTGGATCCATCGTTGTTTCCCACAACTGTTCTGCATCCATTTCCCCTAAACCTTTATAACGCTGAACTTTGTACCCATCTTTAAATTCTTCACGCAACTGATCCATTTCCTGTTCCTTATATGCATAGGCAATCTTTTTTCCTTTTTGCACCTTATATAAAGGAGGTTGTGCAATATAAACATATCCACCTTCAATAACAGGTTTCATAAAACGATATAAGAAAGTCAACATCAATGTACAAATATGACTACCATCGACATCGGCATCGGTCATAATAACAATTTTGTGATAACGTAATTTCGATACATCTACATCTTCTTGAATTCCACATCCAAAAGCAGTAATCATACTACGAATTTCCTGGTTTTCAAAAATACGATGCGTTCTAGCTTTTTCAACATTTAAAATCTTACCACGCAAAGGTAAAATAGCTTGTGTTTTCGCGTCACGACCTTGTTTCGCGCTGCCCCCGGCAGAATCACCTTCGACAATATAGATTTCACATTCACTTGCATCTTTACTTGAACAATCCGTTAATTTACCTGGTAATGAACTAATTCCATCCAACGCTGATTTACGACGTGTTAATTCACGAGCTTTTTTTGCTGCAATTCTTGCCTTGCTGGCAATTTCTGCCTTTTCTACAATAGCCTTGGCAATATCTGGATTTTCTAAGAAGAAACGATTGATCTGTTCACCCGCAATATTTGAAACAATCTTACGAACTTCACTATTTCCTAATTTTGTCTTTGTCTGTCCTTCATACTGAGGATCTGGGTGCTTAACAGAAATAATCGCAACCAATCCCTCTTTAACATCATCCTGAGATAAACTCTCATCCTTTTTGATCATATTATTATTTTTCGCATAGGCATTAATACAACGAGTCAAAGCCATTCTGAAACCATCTTCGTGATATCCACCTTCATGCGTATGAATATTATTACAGAAAGAATAAATACTAGATTGATAGCCATCGTTATATTGCAAAGCAACTTCTGCAAGAATACCATCCTGCAATCCCTCTACATAAATGACTTTGTCACTGATTGTACTCTTATTCTTATTTAAGAATTGTACATACTCAATAATTCCACCCTCATATTTATAGTCATTACTTGGACCATCTGATGTTCTTTTATCTGTTAAAGTTAAACGTATATCCTTATTTAAGAAGGCAAGCTGACGCAAACGAGAATTCAACGTTTCATAATCATAAACTGTTGTATCCTTAAAAATCGTTGGATCTGCTTTAAAACGAACTAAAGTACCTGTTTCTTCTGTTGTACCAATAATTTTTAAAGGCTCCACCGCATGTCCACCATTTTCAAAACGAATAAAATAGATTTTACCATCCTGATAAACAGTAACCTCTAACCATTCACTCAACGCATTAACGACACTGGCACCAACACCATGCAAACCTCCGGAAACCTTATAAGCGCCTCCGCCAAATTTTCCACCTGCATGTAATACCGTCATAATTGTTTCTACTGCGCTAATTCCTGTCTTTTCATGAATTCCAACTGGCATACCACGACCATTATCACGTACCGCAATAATATCTCCTGGCTCAATTGTCACATCAATTCGATTCGCAAAACCAGCCAAAGCCTCATCAATACCATTATCCACAATTTCCCAAACTAGATGGTGAAGTCCACGTACAGAAGTGGAACCAATATACATACCTGGTCTCAAACGAACCGCTTCTAACCCTTCTAACACCTGAATATCATCCGCTGTATACGAATGCTCTACTTGTGTAGCTTGTGTTTCTAATTCTTCAAATTCAAGAATCTCTTTTTGTAATTCATCCTGACTCATTTGTAGACCTCCTTGATTCTCCCTTGTTCTATATCATAGAATCGAACTTCACGATTCCAATGCATATTCAATCGTTCTGTTGTTGTTATAAAAATCTGCATATCGTTAGGAAGCTTTTCAATTAATTGTCGCTTTCTAAGATTATCCAGTTCACTAAATACGTCATCCAATAATAAAATTGGATATTGCCCACTCTTTTCATAAATAATTTGGGCTAACCCCAATTTAAGTGCCAGTACAAAACTTCTTTTCTGCCCCTGACTGGCCACTTCACATACAGGTTTTCCATTCAATTCAAATAAAATATCATCCCTATGAATTCCAATCAAAGTCTGATGATATTTTTTTTCTTTTTCAAAAACCTTGGCATAAGCTTCCTTCATATCTCCATCCAAATCAATAAACGTTATATACTTAGCATCTATATATTCTTTTTCATTTGAAAAGAATGGATATAGCTCACGCGCTTTTATCATCAAAGAATTCAAAAATTCATTTCTTTGTTTCATAATGATTTTTTGAACATCTATCATCTGATCCAAATAAATTTGAACTAAACACTCATCCACTTTACTCTGTTTCAAAGCTTGATTTCTCTGCTTTAAAATTTTTTGATACGAAGATAACGTAACCGTGTACGTTTTTGACAATTTCATTAACTCCATATCAATAAATCGTCTTCGATTTTTTGGAGATGAAGTAAATAAAGATAAATCGTCTGGACAAAATAAGATTGCATTTTCAATTCCAATAAAATCCGAATACTTCTTAACTGGATTTTGAAAACGAAACAAATGCTTTTTTTGATGATCCACAATCACTTTCAATTCTTCTTTTCTGTGATTAGACTCCACCGTTGCCTGAACACAAAATTCTTTGCACCCATGCATGATCATACTGTCCAATTGATTTGTTCGAAACGAACGCAAATGACTTAAAAAATAAATAGCTTCAATTAAGTTCGTTTTGCCCTGTGCGTTTTTTCCATATAAAAAATGAATGCATTTTGGTGTAAAAGAAAAAGACATGGTTTCATAATTACGGAAATGAAAACATGTCAGTTTTTCAACATTCATTTCACTTCAATCCTTATTCCATTAGTTTCTACAATATCTCCATGGTAGATCTTTTTTCCACGACGATTTTCATTAACGCCGTTGACTAATACTTCCATGTTTGCTAAATATTCCTTGGCCTGTCCACCACTATAGACAACATCGCAAGCTTTTAGCAATTGTGCTAATGTAATATACTCATCTTTAAGTTCAAATTCCATGAAAATACCTCTTTTCGCACTATAATTATATCATAAAACGACATAAATAGCTATGCGTACAGAGATACCGATATAAAAAGAAACCGTTTAAAACGAGTTTAAACGGCATTTTCTTTAATCATAACTACGAATTGGCACTAAAATCATTAAGACTGAAGCATCTTCCGGATTTGATACCTTGATAGGCTTCATAAATCCAGAAAATTCAATTAATACTTTTTCGCATCCCAATGCCTTGATCGCATCCAACATATATGTACCATTACATGTCAATGAAATATCTTCTCCTTCATATTCACACTTAGTCAATACTTCATCAGAGTTTCCAATTTCACTTGAATACGTCTTAACATGAGTTTCTGCAGTTGAACATTCCAATTTAATTAAATGTACTTTATCATTACGAATGAAGTTAGTACGATCAATTGTACCTGCAATTTCATATGAATCCACCAACATCTTAGATACACAGCTTGTAGGAATAATTCTTTGTACATCTGGGAAAGTTCCATCAATCAAACGAGTTTGGATAATTGTTTTATCAAATACAAACTGTGCTTTTTTAGAATCTGCATAAATATCGATTGTATCATCATCTGAAACAGAACGAACAACCTCAGTTAAAGATTTACTAGGAATTGTGATATTAAAATCTTGACTTGAATTCAATTCAATTGTTTTTCTAGCTAAACGATATGAGTCTGTTCCAGAACAATACAACATATTACCTTGTGAATTGAAATTTACCCCCGTTAATACTGGACGTTGATCTTTGTCGCTGCACGCAAATGCAGTCTGAGAAACGATTGATTTTAAATCTGTTGCCTTTAATACAAAATGATGATTAGGTTGTGTAAAATCAATATCAGGATATTCATTAGAACGAATACCATTTAAGTTAAATTGACCATTATCACTAGAAATACGAACTAAAGAGTAGTCAATGACTTCAATTTCAATATTTTTACAATCCAATTTACGAACAATTTCTAATAAATACTTAGAATCAATAATAATAGATCCTTCTTCTTCAATATCTAAATTATTCAATTCACCAGGAACAATTACAGTACGAATGGATATATTTGAATCACTACCAGTTAAAATCATTGAACCATCTTTTAAATCAATACAAATACCTGATAGTGCAGGTAATGGAGAAAAGACACTAATAGCTCTAGAAACAATAGATAGCTTGTCATAAAAATATTTTCGATCAATAGAAAAATGCATAAAATCCTCCTTTTATTAATATATTTATATATAAATTATAATATAAGGGACTGTATAAGTGTGTAAAAATTGCACAGACCCTTTAAAATACGTACTCTACGCTAATTTTTTGGATGTGGATTCCATGAGGAATACAGTGTATAAATTAAGAATCCAAAGTGCTACGAATTTTTTCAACAGCTGTTTTAAAAGCTTCATCTTTTTGAATCAATTTCTTAGCACGCTCATACGAACTAGAAATTGTCGTATGATCACGACCCCCTAATTCTTGCCCAATAGATACATAAGATTTATGAAGCAAGTCTCTAGATAAGTAAACACAGATATGTCTTGCGTTCGCAATAAATTTTTGACGACATTTACCCTCTAAATCCTTGTAAGATAAGCCATAAAAACGTGTTACAGCCTTCTTTATCTTTTTGATTGTCAATTCATCCGATTGCGATACAATAGGCTCTTTAACTAATACTTTACGCGTAAAATCCATATCGATTACATCTGGATTAAATAGTGTCGCATTAAATATCAAGCGATTTAAAGTTCCCTCTAGATTTCTTACGTCATTTGAATATTTACCAGCTAAATAATCAATAACATCTTCGCTCATATTCACACTTTCTTCACGACCTTCGATTTTCTTCTTTAAAATCGCTTTGCTAGTTTCGAATTCTGGTTTAGAAATACTGATTGTAAGCCCAGAAACAAAGCGTGAAATTAAACGAGACTGTAATCCACTAATTTCACTAGGATGCATATCACTTGTGATAATAATCTGTGTATTCTTTTGAATCAACTGATTATAGACAGTGAAGAAGATTTCCTGACTGCTAGAATGTTGCTGCAAATTTTGAATATCATCAATTAAGAAATAATCACAGTCTAGAAGTTGTTCCTTTACTCTTTCTACAGTATTGCCATGAACATTTTTGGTTTTCATAGCTTCAATCAATAAAGAAACTAAATCTCCACTATACATATAAATTACTTTACATTCAGGATGTTCCTTAGCTAGATAATTTCCCATCGCATGTAGTAAATGGGTTTTACCTAAGCCAGAATTACCATACAACATAAGGGGATTGAAGGGATGAGAAGTCGTTTGTGTACAACAAGCTAAACATGCGGCATAAGCCTCCGCATTAGAATTACCTTCGACAAAATTTTCAAATGTATAAGAAGGATTGAATTTATTTTCTAATAAAACATTCGTTCTTTGTTTGACAACCTCTTCAGGCATCATCTTTTCCATTTCTCTTTGGTGGATAAACTGAATTGTTAATGTATCGCCCCAGACCTCACTTAAAGTGGATTCAAACAGTTCTTTTTCTTTCTGTTTCTTTAAAATACTAAAAGTGATTGTAGAACGATAGGCTACATAAGCTATATTATCCTCTATTTTAAATAGAGTGGTTTTTGAAATCCATGAATTAAATGTATGACTATCAAAATAGTTGGATTCTTGTATTTTTTGTAAAGTTTCATTCCATATCGATGCATAAGACATGGTAGACATAGTAAAACCTCCTTGCAATATTACTATTATACACGATTTTTACACTTATCCCCATTTATTCTTTTGGGATAAATTTTTTCCCAATGTGGACTTATGTGCAAAAAAAATGAACAAAATCGGGATAACTCACTTTATATTCATATTATACACATATAGAATCATTGATAAACAAAGGCTCTCAATGACTTTTCCCAAGTTATACAAAGAATGAATTTAGAATGTCTTTATCCACTGTATAACTTAGGATTTTATATACATTTTATATGTATATTTTGAATTAAAATAAAATAGAACACAGATCCATGTATATAATATGTGGATAATATATAGACCATTTTGTGTAAAACTAATAAAATGTTATAATGAAGTGCAGGAATATAAAGGGGTATAAAAGTATATGTATATTTTTAAATCGAATATAAATCAAAAAGAATACGATCACTTTGTAGAAAATCATCCTAGTTGTAGTTTGCTTCAAAGCTACAAATGGGCAAATATAAAAAATAATTGGAACTCCATTTATACAGGAGTTTATGAAAAGGATACATTAGTAGCCGCTGGGTTGGTATTGATTCGTCCATTACCACTTTCTTTTTCTATGTTTTATTTGCCTAGAGGACCAATTTTAGATTATAAAAATAAAGAGTTATTGAATTTTTACTTTACAGAATTAAAGAAAATTGCCAAAAAAGAACATTGTTTATTTATTAAGTTTGATCCAAGTATTTTAATTTCAAGCTTCCACTTAGACGAAGAAAGAAAAGAATTTAATTATAAGGAAGAGTTTGAAAATATTAAATCATGCAAAGCCATTCATTATGGATTCAATAAAGATTTTGATACAACCATTCAACCAAGATACAATATGGTAGAGTATGCGGATGATTTTGGAATGGACAATTTATCTAAAAAAGGGAAAAAGAACATTAAAATTGCTCAGAAACAAAATTTAGATATTCAATTTGGACACAAAGAATTATTGGAAGACTTTGATAAAGTCATGAAATGTACAGAGGAAAGAAAAGGAATTTCTTTACGAACAAAAGAGTATTATGAATTACTTCTAGATACATATGCAGATGATGCATTTATCACTTTAGCCTATTTCCATATCCACGATATGTTAAAAGAGACAAAAGAAAGATATGAACAGTGTTTACTAGATTTAGAGAGTTGTCCAGAGAACGCAAAGAAGAAACGTTTTACCTTGGAAGAATTAAAAGACTCATTAGAGAAGAAAATCGGTAAATATGAAGAAGATGTGAAAACATATGGTGAAACAGTCTGTGTTTGTGGAACACTAACCGTAAAATATGGACATACATCAGAAATTTTATATGCAGGAATGAATGAAGATTTTAAACGTTTGATGGGACCCTATTTAACTTGGTATAAAACAATGGAAAAATGTTTTGAACTTGGATGCAAAACAAGTAATATGGGTGGAATTGAAGGAACTCTTAAGGGAGGACTTGTTGATTTTAAAGAAATATATCATCCTAGAATCAATGAATACATTGGTGAATTTGATATTCCGGTTAATTCATTATTGTATAATGTTGCATTTAAATTTTATAAGAAGATTAAGGAAAGAAACGCAAAACACAAATAATTTAAGCATGATTTAAGTACGACTATCTATTATATCCAAGTAAGGATGAATTTGATATGTCGTATTTATTTTTTAAAGAGATAAACCGTGAAGAATTTGATGAATTTGTGAAAAATCATGAATATTGTAATTTACTGCAAAGTTATAACTGGGCAAAAGTAAAAAATAATTGGGATCACATATATACAGGTGTGTATAAAGATAATGAATTAGTCGCAACAGGTTTAGTGTTGATAAAAAGATTACCATTATCATTTTGTATGTACTATTTACCCAGAGGTCCTATTATGGATTATAAGGATAACGTGCTTGTTCAATATTATTTTGATCAATTAAAAAAGGTCGCCAAAAAAGAACATTGTATCTTTATTAAATTTGATCCAGCTATTCACGTGAATGATTATGATTCAAAATCATACAATACAAATAGATATGAGGATACAGAAACATATTTAAAAATATTCAAAAGCTGTAAAGCTATACATCATGGCTATACAATGAGTATTGCGGATACAGTACAGCCTAGACTTCAATCGAACGTATATTCATATGAAAATATAGAGGAAACATTGCCAAAACATACGAAACGTTTAATTAAGGATGCAGAGCGTAGAAATGTTCAAATTATTCATGGACAAGGTGAATTGCTAGATGAATTCAGCCGACTTGTAGAATTGACGGAATCAAGAAAAGGCATTGCGTTAAGAGATAAAGAATATTTCAAGACATTATTAGAAAATTAACCTGAAGGAAGCGTCATCTTTTTAGCGACTTGCAACGTATATCAATTAGATAAAGAGGCAAAGGAAAAGAAGGTACAGATTGAAAAAGATATGGATGCAACACCTGAAAATGCTAAAAAGAAGTTACATCGTTTAGAAGATCAGTTACAAAGTGTAAATAAAGATATTAATGAATATAAGAAAATATTTGATGAATTTGGTCAAGAAGATAAAGAGATTGCGATTGCAGGAATACTTAGTATTCAATATGGAAATACTTGTGAAATGTTGTATGCTGGAATGGATGAAAGATTTAAAAAATTTATGCCACAATATAAGGAGTATGTTGAAAACTTTAAATGGCCTTTGATAGAAGATGTCTGTGGAGTAATATGGGTGGTGTAGAAGGATCTTTAGATGATGGATTGACAAAATTTAAAGATAATTTTAATCCAACTATCAATGAATTCATTGGAGAATTTGATATACCTGTTTATCCAATTATGTATCGTTTAACTCAAAAAGCATATGAAATACTGAAAAGTAAGCATAAGTGATAATTATTTTATTGACAATCATTTTAATTTGTGTTTATAATGTTTGAGCAATCTTATTTGAAAATTTAGAAGAAGAAAAAGACTGAGGGGTGTAATCAAGATGAAAAGAACATATCAGCCAAGTAAGAGAAAACACCAAAAAGTTCATGGCTTCCGTGCTCGTATGACAACTGTTGGTGGACGTAACGTTCTTTCTAGAAGAAGAGCGAAAGGCAGAAAGGTTTTATCCGCATAGAAATCACCTGCTAGGTGATTTTTTTGTCTGGATAGGGAAATAACATGAAAAAAGAATTTCGTGTATTAAAAAACTATGAGTTTTCTTCCATCATCCAGAATCGACAATTTGTTAAGTCGTCGTCTTTTGTTTGTTATTTTCAAAAACGTAAACTAGACCATGCAAGAGTCGGAATCAGTGTTGGCAAAAAATTAGGAAATGCGGTCTGTCGTAATAAAGTGAAAAGACAGCTTCGTAGTATAGTAGATGATATTTTTACATTTGAAGAGGAATATGATCTTATTATTATAGTCCGACCTGCCTACGCAAATAAGTCGTTCGAAGAAAATAAAAACGAAATGAAAGAAAATCAAAATCGGATAAATAAAAGATTTTTGAAAAAGTAGAGGAATAAAAAATGAAACAATTTTTGCAGAAAAAAGCAAAATTGGTCTTTCTATGTATGTTGGTATTATTAACATGTACGGCTTGTGCAAATCCAAGAGGTAGAGATGGAAAAACATTAGCAGACCAAATTATTGCAAGTGAAGAAACTACAATTGATGCAAGTAAAATCAATTACAAAGACATTTCTGATAAGAAATTAAAGAAAGAAATTAAAAAGAATATCAAAGATGGACAATATACAATTCAACCAACAACTTTTAAAAATTCTATGTCTAAAGGATGGTTTGAAGGTTTAATTGTTTGGCCAATCGCACAAATTATTAACTTAATTTCATCAAAAACAGATGCCGGTGTAGGTATCATTTTAACAACATTGTTAATTCAGATGCTTGTATTTGTATTTACACGTAAATCACAAATGTCTACACAAAGAATGCAGGAAATTCAACCTGAAATTCAAAAAATTCAAAATAAATATAAAGATAAAACAGATGAGCGTTCTAAAATGCAGATGGCTCAAGAAATGCAGAATATTTATCAAAAATACGATATTCACCCATTTGGTTCAATGTTAATTACTTTCATTCAGCTACCAATCATGATGGGTATGTATTATGCAACAATGCGTTCAGTAAGTGTTGTTAGCGGAAGCTTTATGGGTATTTCTTTAGCAGGTACTCCACTTGATGGATTTAAAGCATTCGATATCGCATATATCTCAATTTATGTGTTGATGGTTATCTTCTATATTGTATCAATGAAATTACCTCAATGGTTAAAGAAATGGCAAGATAAGAAAGATAACGTTAAAGTTAAAAAATATGCGCAGGAAGAAACAAATCCTATGGCTAACAGTATGAACATGTCAATGTACTTCATGACAGCAATGATTTGTATTATGTATATTTCATGGCCAATGGCGATGTCATTTTATTGGTTAGTATCAAGTGTAATTCGTGTATGTCAATCATTGATCCTACACCAAGTTATGAACAAAAAGTAGGTATAACATATGGAATTCGCTAAATTTACTGGAAAAACTTTAGATGAAGCTTTAGCAGCTGCTTGCAATGCTAAAGGATGTACAAAAGAAGAACTTCATTATGAAGTTACAGAAGAAAAAAGTGGTTTTTTAGGAATCGGAAAAACAATTGAAATTGAAGCATATTGCCCAAAAGATATTGAAGATTTCATTAAGTCATATATTCAAACATATTTTGACAATGCAGAATTAGATGGAACTGTTGAAATTGAAAATGATCATGGCTTCTATCGTATTACTGTAAACACAAAAAACAATGCGATTATGATTGGTAAAGCGGGTAAGTCTTTACAAGCATTCAATCGTTTAGTTAAAGCTGCAGTAAGTGCAGCATTCAAAAAGCGTATCGGACTTTTAATCGATGTGAATGGTTATAAGGAAGAAAGATACGAAAAAATCTGTAAAATGGCAGTTCGCATCGCAAAAGATGTACGTCGTACAAAAGTAGATGCAGTATTAGATCCAATGCCAGCCGATGAAAGAAAGGCAATTCACAATGCTTTAGCAGGAATGAACGATATTTCTACTAAGAGTGAAGGTGAAGGCGAAGGACGCCGTTTACACATTTTATATACACCAGGAAAAGATGAAGAATAACGGGATTATCCCGTTATTTTTTTGAAGGAGGGCTTCATGAAAATTATTATTGGATTAGGGAATATTGGTAGAGAATATGAAAATACACGTCATAATGCAGGTTTTATGGCGATTGATAAATTGGCACAAATGCTAGAAATGGATTTTAATCAGGAAAAATTTTCGGCTTATTTTGCAAAAAAGAAAATTGATGGAGAAGACATAATTTTATTAAAACCAACCACATATATGAATAATAGTGGTATCGCATTAAGACAATGCATGGATTTCTATAAAGTGCCTTCTGAAGATATCCTTGTATTATATGATGATATGGATATGCCTGTTGGAAAACTTCGTTTGCGTCAAAAAGGTAGTGCTGGTGGTCATAACGGAATCAAGAGTATTATTTCTCATATTGGCACACAGGAATTCGATCGTATTCGCATAGGAATTGGTAAAGATAAATTAATTCCAGTTGTAGACTGGGTACTAGGTAAATTTCCTCAAGAACAACAAGAGGATTTAAATCATGCTTTAGAACAAGCCGCGAAAGCAGCTAAATTTTCAATAAAACACTCTTTTAGTGACACAATGAATAGGTATAATAAGAAGTAGAAGGTGGTATTTTTGAAAGATACAATATTAAAGAAACTACAGTCCAATCCAGTAGCTCAACAAATGCTTCAATTTGGCAATAATATAGGTAACTTATTTCCAAATGAAGAAGCTTTATGTATGGCTAGTGCTTTTATGCAGGATAAACAAACACGAATTGTAGTTAAGAAAAATCGTTATGAAGCGCAACAACTCTATCAAAGATTGAAACCACTTATTAATGATACATTATTATTTGTGATGGAAGAATCTTTGCGTGTACAAGCCATCGCTTCAAGTCCAGAAGATAAACAAGAACAACTCTATGTATTAACTCAGCTGGTGAAAGAAGATAAGCCACGTATTATTATATGTAATACGGCGGCCTTTTTGCGTTACTTACCCGATAAAGAATTATTTAAAAGTCTTTGTTTCAAATTTGAAGTAGATCAAGAAATTACGATGGCAGAATTGAAACAAAAACTAAATCGTGCCGGCTATACAAAGGTCAATTATGTAGATCGTCCATGTACATACGCAAGTCGTGGAGGAATTGTCGATGTATATTGCCTTGAATATGAACATCCAATTCGTATTGAATTTTTTGATACAATGATTGAATCCATTCGTTTATTTCATGAAGAAACTCAGCGAACAATTCAAACAATAGATTCAGTATTGATTAATCCAGCTACAGATTTATTGTTTACAGATGATCAGATTGAGTATCTTCAAAAAGAAATTGATTCTGAATTAGAAAAACAACAGGAAAAATTAATTCAAGATGATTATGACTTCTTATTGGATTATATTGAAAAAGATAAGATTTCAATAGAAAACTATGATATTGATCCACATTTGTATATTTATTTTAGTTATTTAAATGCAAATAAATTAACGGACTATGTCAATGGACACATTATTTTCTCAAGTCAGGAAGAAGTGGAAAGTGGATATAAAAAATTGAATGAGGAAACGATATCTTTTATTCAGGAAATGGTTGAATCTCATCAATATTTACCTAAGTATGGTATGTTCCATGACATATTTACATTTGAAAAAGAACATACGATTCAGATGTTCCATGATTTCTTAGATTTTAAACATCCAATCTTCTCAAAAATAGAGACATTAGAAAAATCAGATCAACCATTGATTCAAATTCTAGAGAATCTAAAAGGGGAAAATATCTATATTTCTTTGGATGAGGAACATACAAAAAAAGTACAGGAAGCCTTAAAGGCTTATTCAATTCATAGGAATATCACATTTATTGAAGATGACTTTTATGAAGGATTTACATATGAAGATATTTCTGTTTATACACAACAAGAATTATTTCATCATCCTAGTCAAATAAAGCGTTATCAGAAAACATTTAAACAGGGTCAGATTTTACAGAATATTCTTGAACTAGAACCAAACGATTATGTTGTACATGAACAATATGGTATTGGCCAATATGTTGGAATTACAACGCGAAAAATAAAAGGAAAGACATTAGATTATTTACATGTTTTATACAATGGAGGCGATGAATTATTTGTCCCATTATCACAATTTCAGTTGGTAAGAAAATACGTATCCAAAGAAGGTGTGGGCATCAAGTTATCTCAATTAGGATCAAATAAATGGAAAAAGACCAAGGAAAAGGTTTCTAAAAAGGTTGAAGAAATTGCGTCTCGATTAGTTGAGTTATATGCGAAGCGAAATGAAGATATCGGTTTTGCGTTCAGTAAAGATGATGATCTACAAAGAGAATTTGAAGAAGCCTTTGAATATGAGGCAACACCAGATCAAATAAAAGCTACAGAAGAAATTAAGCGAGAAATGGAAAAACCAAAACCAATGGATCATTTATTATGTGGAGATGTAGGGTTTGGTAAGACAGAAGTTGCTATGCGAGCAGCATTTAAGGCTATTTCAAATAATAAACAAGTAGCTTTACTATGCCCAACTACAATTTTATCTATGCAACATTATCAGACATTTATAAAGCGTTTTGAAAATGTAGGTGCTAATATTCGCGTAGTGAATCGTTTTGTGCCAACAAAAGAAATGAGTCAGATTAAAAAAGAATTGGCGGACGGGCAAGTTGATATTATTATTGGTACACATAAATTATTGAATAAATCTTTTCAATATAAAAGCTTAGGTTTATTGATTATTGATGAGGAGCAGCGATTTGGAGTTGAGCACAAAGAAAAAATTAAAGAGATGAAAAACACAATCGACGTTTTATCTTTAAGTGCAACACCAATTCCTAGAACTTTACAGATGTCTTTGATTGGGGTACGTACGATTTCACAATTGAATACACCACCATTGCATCGTCATCCAATTCAAACGTATGTGATGGAAAACAAAAAGAGTGTCGTGAAAGAAATCATTCAAAGAGAATTATCTCGTGGAGGACAAGTTTTTTATTTGTATAACCACGTATCGAATATCTATTCTGTAGCTAAAAATATTCAAAATATGTTCCCTGATGCCAAAGTAGCAGTGGCACATGGACGTATGGATAAGAATGATATTGAGCAGACGATGATTGATTTTGAACAAGAGAAATATCAAATTTTAGTTTGTACAACAATTATTGAAACTGGACTAGATATTGCGAATGCGAATACGATGATCATTGATGATGCCGATTGTTTTGGATTGTCTCAACTTTATCAGATTCGAGGTCGTGTGGGGCGTCGTGAAAAAATCGCATATTGTTATTTATTGGTACAGCCACAAAAAGAATTAACAGAACAGGCACATAAAAGGTTAAAAGCCATTAAAGAATTTACATCTTTAGGCAGTGGATATAAAGTGGCTATGCGAGATTTAACAATTCGTGGAGCCGGAGACATGCTTGGGCCGCAACAAGCAGGATTTATTGATGATGTAGGATTGGATTTATATCTTGAAATGTTGGCAAGTGCCATTAAGGAAAAGCAAGGCAAGCCAATTGAGAATAAAAAGAATGATAAAGTGGCTCAAGTTCAGTTATCGGGATATATACCTAAAAAATTCACAGATAATGATGGAGATAAATTGGAAATCTATCAACACATTAAGAAAACAGAGAGTCTTACTGAATTGATTGAATATGAAAAACGTGTTGAAGACTTATTTGGGCATATTCCAAATGAAGTAAAACAATTGTTTGAACAGAAAAAGCTGGATTTCTTTGTGAATCGAGAAGGTGTTGAATCATTAAAAGAAACAGATGACGTCGTTACAATCACAATGAGTGCTGAATGGTCAAAGAATTGTGATGGTGTTAAATTATTTGGAGCTATCAATGATATTAGTCGAAAGATCAATTTGAAATTAGAGAGTGGAAAAATTAAGATCATGATTTCTAAACGATTAAAGAAACATATTGAATTGTTGATGCAGGTTATTGATAAATTAGAAGGAGAGTTTTGATGCGATTAGATAAATATTTAAAAACAGCACGAATCTTAAAAAGAAGAGAAGCTGCTAAAGAATTAGCTTTACAAGGACGTATCTGGGTCAATGAACGAGTGGCAAAACCAAGTACAGAATTAAAAATAGGTGATACAATTCGTATTCGTTTTGGAGCAAGACTTCTTGAAATTCGTGTATTAGATATTCAAAAACAAGTTTCGAAACAAAATGCCCAACTGTTGTTTGAAATTATACACGAAGAAAGAATCGAAGATGAACAAGCTTAATGTTGTGTGCGGAGCTCTTGTGATTGATGGAAAAGTGATGATTGCCCAAAGAAATTATGGTTCAAGCAAAGGTTTCTTTGAATTTCCTGGTGGAAAAGTTGAGAAAAGTGAAACAAAAGAAGAGGCATTAATTCGGGAATGGAAAGAAGAATGTGATATTGACATTCACAATGTGCAATATTTAGCTTCTAGCGTGGATTATCAAGATGGATATGAAATTCACTTAACTTGTTTCACATGTACTTCTAATGAAAAACCAACAAAATTAAGTGTGCATTCAGAATATATTTGGACAACTCCAGATCATATATATGACTATAACTTCTTTAAATCTGATAAAATGCTTGTAGAAGCATTAAAGGGGGTATGGCCATGTTTAACAAAACCAATGAAACCAAAGTATTAAGAGATCCTGTGCATGGATATATTCATGTGAAGTATCAAGTGATATGGGATTGTATCAACGCAAAAGAATTTCAAAGATTGCATCGCATCCATCAATTGGGTGGAGATTTTCAAATCTATCATACGGCGGAGCATTCCCGGTTTTCTCATAGTTTAGGTGTATATGAAATCACAAGGCGAATGTGTGAAGAAGTGGATTCAATTGCGGCTACTTTAAGTGAATATGAAAAAATTCAGGTTTTATGTGCTGCTCTGTTGCATGATTTAGGACATGGACCATTTTCTCACTTCTTTGAAACACTTCACAAGAAACATCATGAACAAATGACTTGTGATTTAATTTTGGATCCAGAAACAGAAATTCATAAAGCACTAATTAAAGAGGATGAGGCTCTTCCACAAAATATTATGTTGATTCTAACACATCAACATGCAAAACCAATGATGTATCAAATGATTAGTTCACAACTGGATGCGGATCGAATGGATTATCTATTAAGAGATGCCTACGAAACGGGTACAAGCTATGGAAATTTTGATTTGGAAAGAATCTTACGTACTTTACGAGTAAAAAATGATTCTCTATGTGTGAAAATGAGTGGAATGCACAGTATTGAAGACTATATTATGGCAAGATACCACATGTATTGGCAGGTTTACCTTCATCCAGATGCCAAATCATATGAAATTATGATTCAACAATTCTTTAAACGATATGCACAAGTACGAAACATAGAAGTATTTGAACCATTATTGAATGGCGAGTTATCGAATAAGGATTTTTATTTAATGGATGAACATCGAATGTTCTATGGTTTTCAACAAGCTCTAGAATGTGAAGATGAAATTCTAAAGGATTTTGCAAATCGAATTTTGAATCGTCATTTGTTTGAGTGGATAGAAGATCCAAGTCACCAACAAATTCAAGAAATCAAGAATAAATTGGTGGTTTCCGGATATGACTTAGATTATTACTATTATGAAGCTATTTCACATTCTAAAGCATATTTGCCTTATACAGAAAATGATGAGAATCAAATAATATGGATGTTAGATTCTAAAAAAGAACTGGTATCTTTATCGAGTTGTTCACAGATTGTTAAGGCATTATTAAAGATGAAAAATCAAACAAATAAGCGTATTTATTTTCCAAAAGAAATACTTTAAAAACTACGGTAACATGTGATGTGTTACCGTTTTCACTTGTGAAAAAATAGTATAATTTTATAAAAAAAGGAGAATTTTAGATTAATTTTGATATATTTTCATTAAATTGTTATGTTTTTTAATAAATTTTCTTGCAAAAAAATCAGAGTGTGATATTATGCACTAGCTATGACAAATCAGGTACATTTATTTGATAAAATTTCGAATCAAACATTGTATAAAGGAGAGGCTAAGATTGACTTTTCTGGTAATGAAGGTCTATTAGTTTCTTTTAATAATGATACACATCATTTCGAATGGAGAATTTGGAAAAAAGGATTGGTAATTCGTAGTGAATCGGATATTATTGTGAATTTGACACTGCGTTTAAATAGTCAAACAAAAGGTCACATAGAAACTGAATTTGGAAAAATAGATTTGGATTGTCATACAAGTCATTATGATGTAGATGAAAATTGTGTAGAAGTTAAATACAGTCTTATACAAGGGAATGAAAAACAAGAATTTCACTTTGTACTATATATAAATAAGGAGGATACATATGCAGTCAATTGAAGTTGAATTAAAGCAGGCCATTCAAAATGCAGTAAAAAAAGCATTTGATTTAGATTTAGATGTACAAAACATTGTGGTTGAAACACCAAAAAATAAAGATCACGGTGATTTCTCAAGTAATGTTGCGATGCAATTAACTCGTCAATTACACCAGAATCCAAGAATGATTGCACAAAGTATATTAGATGCATTCTCATTGGAAATGGTTTCTAATGTAGAAATTGCAGGACCTGGCTTCTTGAACTTTACATTATCAAAAGACCGTTTTAGTACAGTTATTTCTGAAGTGTTAGCTCAGAAAGAAAACTATGGACAACAGCCAGCTAACGGCATTAAAGTGGATTTGGAATATGTTAGTGCCAATCCAACTGGATCATTACACTTAGGACATGCTCGTGGAGCTGCATGGGGAGATAGTTGTGCTCGTATCATGAAAAAAGCTGGATACGATGTAACTCGTGAATACTATGTGAATGATGCTGGTAATCAGATCACAAACTTAGCATTATCATTAAATGCTCGTTATCGTCAGGCACAAGGAATTCCAACTGAAATTGGTCAGGACGGATACATGGGTAAGGATGTTGAAGAAAAAGGATATGAATTGGCGAAGGAATATCCACAAACATACTTAGAACCAACAGAAGAGAATTTGAAATTCTTCAGAAAAGAAGGAATCAAATTTGAATTAGATAAAATTAGAAAAGACTTAGATCGTTATCGTGTACACTTTGATGTTTGGTCAAGTGAACAAAGCATTCGTGATGCTGGTAAAGTAGAAGCAGCTATCAATGAATTAAACGAAAAAGGATATGTATACGAAAAAGATGGAGCATTGTGGTTTGAAACTACCAAATTTGGAGATGACAAAGATCGTGTTTTAAGAAAACAAGATGGCTCATTAACATATTTAGTTCCAGATATCGCATATCACAACGATAAATGTCAACGTGGATTTGACATGTTGGTTGACTTCTTTGGAGCGGATCACCATGGATATATTCCTCGTTTAAAAGCAAGTATGACAGCATTAGGAAATGATGCAGATAAATTACATGTTGATATTATCCAGATGGTTCGTTTAGTATCAAATGGTGAAGAAATGAAGATGTCAAAACGTTTAGGAAACGCAACAACAATTAATGAACTATGCGATAAAGTAGGTGTTGATGCAGCTCGTTATTTCTTTGTACAACGTGCATTGGATTCACATTTAGATTTCGACATTGAATTGGCAACTAAGAAATCAAATGAAAACCCAGTTTACTATGCACAATATGCTCATGCTCGTATGTGTTCTATTCAAAAACAGGCACAGGATATTGAATTGGCAACAAGTTTTGAAGATTTGACAAACGAAAAAGAAATTGAATTAATGAAGTCTTTACAAGAATTCAATAAAGTAATCGTTGAAACTGCTCAATCTCGTCAAGTTCACAAAATGTGTCACTATATTCAAAATTTAGCTAGTAAGTTCCACAGTTTCTATAACGCATGTAAAGTTGTAGATCGTGATAATTTAGAACTAAGCGCACAACGTCTAGCTTTAGTAAAGGCAACACAAATTGTTTTGGCCAACGCATTAGAATGCATTGGTGTTGAAGCCGTTGAATCAATGTAAGTATTAAGAGGAGTTTTATTGAATTATGAAAAAGTCTATGATTGAAGTTGCATATCAAGTATTGACAAATAATAATGGATCTATGCCATTTGTTGATCTTTGGAAAGATGTAAGTCAGGAAATGGGATTTAATCAAACGCAGTTTGAAGATAATATTGCTCAATTTTATACAGATTTATCTTTAGACGGACGTTTCTTGAACATGTCACAAAATACTTGGGATTTGCGTTCACGTCACACGTATTCAGAAAGTGTTATGGATACAGATTCTATCGCAATCGATGAAGATGAATTAGATGAAGTAGAAAAAGAAATGGACGAAGAAGAAAACGAATAAAAAGCGCTCTTTTCACAATAAATTCACATTGAATTGTTAGAATTAAAGTGGAAAGGAGAAGGAATGCAAGAAAATCTGCGTCATGCAGATTTTTTTTCTGTGAAAAATTTGATAAACTAGAAGTTGTTAAGGAGAATTTTTATATGTTTAAAAGCATTTCATATGTTATAAAAGAGAATTTTTCAAATGTTTATCGTATTTTCTGTATTGCAAAATATGAATTGTTGTCAGATATGCGAGATTCAAAATTTGGTATTTTTTGGAACTTTGCCTCTCCCGCTATCCAAGTTTTCACATATTGGCTAGTGTTTGGTATTGCCTGGGGAAGAAAAGCTCAGACATACAGAGGCATCACTGTAGAATATTTACCATGGCTTGTTGTGGCATTTAGTGTATGGTGGTATATCCGTCCATGCATTGTAGATGGGTGTTCTGCGGTATTCTCAAAAACAAATGTCATCACAAGAATGAAGTTTCCTGTATCTGTTTTACCGGCAACCGTTTGTTTAAAAGAATTGTTTAATCACTTTGTGATGTTGATTATCACATTTGTCACTTTAATTTTAAGTGGGTGGTATCCAAATCTAAATTGGTTATGGATCATCTATTATATGTTCTGTGCATTTATGCTTGGAGAAGCAATTTCACTTGTATTATCTGTGCTTACTATGTTGTGGCGTGATGTAAAGAAATTTATTTCTTCAATCATGCGTATGTTGATGTATTTTTCTCCAATCTTATGGGATTGTCATTTTAAACCAGATGTTCCATTTGCGAGTATTCTAAATAAGCTTGTAAAGGTAAACCCAGTTTATTATATTATTCAAGGATATAGAGATGCTGTATTCTATGGAAGAAATGTTTTTGATCATCCTGCAATTACACTTTATTTCTGGTGTTTAGTTTTTGCGATTTTTGCGCTAGGATGCTTTTTGATGTATACCTTCAAAAAGAAATTCATTGATATGATTTAAGGAGGCTTTTATGTCTAAAGAAGAATATGCTGTTGAAGTCGAAAATATTTCAAAAATCTATACTTTAAGAAATAAAAACAATCAATATAAAACAGATAAAAAAGAGTTTTATGCCTTAAAAGATGTATCTTTCAAAGTGAAAAAAGGTGATGTTGTTGGAATTTTGGGAACCAATGGTTCTGGTAAATCAACTTTATCTTTATTGTTGTCAGGAATTTCTGAAATCAATAGTGGTACGATGAAAATTAATGGAGAACAAGCATTGATTGCTATTAACACAGGATTGAACCAACAATTAACAGGACTTGAAAACATCAACGTTAAAGGAGCTTTGATGGGATTAAGAAAGAAACGTATCCAGGAAATCACGAATGATGTCATTGATTTTGCAGAATTAGGTGATTTCTTATATCAACCAGTTAAAAAATATTCATCAGGTATGAAATCGCGTTTAGGCTTCTCCATTTCACTCGCATTAAATCCAGATATCTTTATTGTCGATGAAGCATTAAGTGTTGGTGATAAAGGTTTTGCGAAGAAATGCATGAAACGAATGATGAAATTAAGAGATGAAGAAGGAAAAACAATCTTCTTTATTTCTCACTCGTTAAGTCAGGTTCGTGAATTCTGTAAAACAGGAATGTGGATCGAAGGTGGGCAACTTGTTGAAATGGGAGATATTGACAAGGTTTGTGATGATTATTCGGTTTATGTGGATAAGTTAGAGGCTATGAGTAAAAAAGAAAAGAAAAAATTCTTGGATGAAAAATTTGAGAAGCGATTATTACCTAAAAAAGAAAAGAAGGGCATCGCAAAATTATTTGGTTAATAAAGGAGTTTTAGTGACTCCTTTTCAATTTATCAAAAATAGTTTACAATTACAGTGTTTATATAGGGAGGTTTATAACTCATGAAAACAGTAATAACATATGGAACTTTTGATTTATTTCATGTAGGCCATTTAAATTTATTACGCCGTGCAAAAGAATTAGGGGATTATTTAATTGTAGCGGTAAGTAGTGATGAGTTTAATTTGGGTAAAAATAAAGTTTGTAAGATCAAAGATACAGATCGTATGAAGATTGTAGAAGCTATTAAATATGTCGATAAGGTAATCCCAGAAACAAGCTGGGAACAAAAAATCGAAGATGTTAAAAAATATAATGTAGATGTATTCGTCATGGGTGATGATTGGAAAGGAAAATTTGATTTCTTAAAGGATTATTGTGAAGTTGTTTATTTGCCAAGAACTGAGGGTATCAGTACAACACAGCTGAAAGAGGAATTGAAGGGTTAATATGCGTACTATCAGTATTATCCTTCCTTTTTTTAAGTACAAACATTACTTTAAAGAATGTCTACAAAACTTAGCACAAAGTACATTTAAAGATTTTGAATTGATTGTCGTATTAGATCATCCAACTGAAGATATTGACGATTTATTAGAAGAATATAATTCTATTTTTGATATGCGCATTTATACATTGCCAGAAGGTGTAACAGGTGTAGCTGCATGTCGAAATGTTGGAATTCAACAAGCTAAAGGTGCCTACCTTTACTTTTTAGATAGCGATGACTATGTTTTAGAAGATACTCTACAAAATATGATCAAAGCTATGGATCATGATGTAGATATGGTTAATGGTGTATTGAATCATACTTGGAACAACAAGGCCAACTATCTTCATAAAGTAGAAAATAAGGAAGTAGATGAAGAAGATCAAGAAGAAAGAGAACAGCGTCGCTTAAATAAGCTTTCTGATTTTGTTTCATTCGCATCCTATGAAAAAGATGAGCAGCAAGCTCAGGCTATTTTCTATACAATGGACAATCGTAGAGGTATCCGAACTTTTACTGTATTAGGCAATTTGTATAATCGTGATTTTGTCGTTCGAAATAATTTTAAATTTAATGAGAACTTCAGATATTACAGTGATATGACATTTATGTGTCCTCTATTAGAAAAGCTAAATACATCTTTAAGAGTGGAAGATGCGATTTATGTAAAACGTAAACACAATGATCCAATTAACGAACCTGCTTTGAGTCAGGAAGAAAATGACAATCGTTTTAATGAAAGATGTGATGCGGTTGAATATACACGAACACTTTTAAAAGAAGAGGGTGTTGTGCGTTTTTGTTTAGATCGTAAAATTGTATCTTACTTTGTATCTAAAATGTCTAAACGAATCCGTCGCAGCCAAGATGATCTATGGCGTACAGACTATTTTGAAAGAATTGCTAAAACAATCGATGGCATTCGTCCAGAAGTGATGAATCGATATAAGCGTAATTCGAAAAAGATGGTGGCTTGTTTACAGAATCGTGATTTAAAGGGAGTACAAAGCTGCGTTCGAAGAAAATTAGGAATTATAAAATTCTTTAGAGTCTTCAAAAATAAGAATGTATTATTTAAATTAGCTTATTATCACATTTATTCAAAAAAACCAATTCAAGATAATGTGATTCTGTTTGAGACATTTATGGCTAAAAACTATTCGGACAGCCCAAAATATATTTATGAATACATTGCCAAAAATTATCCAGGAAAATACAAATGTGTATGGGCATTGAATGATGGTCATGAAGTTCCTTATGGAGCGGAAGTCGTAAAACGTTTTTCATTCAAATATGCTTATTATTTAGCTGTAAGTAAATATTTTGTATTTAATGTAAGACAACCATTGTGGTATCGCAAAAGAGAAGGACAAGTATTTGTTGAAACTTGGCATGGCACACCATTGAAACGTCTTGTATTTGATCAAGAAGAAGTAACTTCTGCATCACCAAAATATAAACAGCAGTTCTATCGTCAAAGACAAGAATGGGATTATTTGGTGAGTGCCAATCCTTTTAGTACGAAAACATTTAGGAGCTGTTTTATGTATGAAGGCAAGATGCTTGAATATGGATATCCAAGAAATGATATTTTATATTGGCCAAACAAAGATGAAATTGCCAAAGACCTAAGAAAGAAACTAGGTATTCCAGAAGATAAGAAAACAATTTTATATGCTCCGACATGGCGTGATGATGAGCACTATGGAAAAGGGGAGTACAAATTTACGTTGGCTTTAGATTTGAAGTTGATGATGGAAAAATTATCGGATGAATATGTTGTTTTATTAAGAACACACCACTATATCGCAGATAACATTGATACAACAGGTCTTGAAGGCTTTGTGTACAATTTAAGTAAATATGATGATATCAGTGAAATCTATTTGATCAGTGATATTTGTATCACGGATTACTCAAGTGTATTCTTTGACTTTGCGAACTTGAAACGACCAGTACTTTTCTATACATATGATATTGAAAAGTATAAGAATCAGTTACGTGGATTCTATATTGATATGAATACAGAAGTTCCTGGTCCACTATTGTATACGAGTGAAGAAGTCGTGGATGCGATTTTGAATATTGATCAAATAAATGAAGAATATAAAGAACGTTACGAAGAATTCTACAAACGTTTCTGTTGCTACGACGATGGAAATGCGTCAAAGCATATTGCAGAAGAAGTATTTAAGTAAAAAAGGAGAGGATAGCCATGTTGATAAAGCTTTTAAGACCATTTAAAAAGTTTGCAGGAAAGTGCATTCGCTTGGCATATAAATTAACCTATCGTTTATTTAAAGTAGATGATAAGCTTGCTATATTTATATCGTTCCATGGTCGTGGCTATTCGGATAATCCTAAAGCTATTTATGAACAGATGAGACAAGATCCAAGATTTGATGGATATCGTTTTATTTGGTTTATAAAGAATCATAAAGAAAAAAAATTGCATATTGAGGGGGCTGAAATAAAGGAATATTTCAGCATTCCTTATTTCTATTATTTATCGAAGGCAAAATTATGGGTAGTGAACTGCAAATTACCTACATATATCTTTAAAAAGGAAAATCAGGTTTACCTACAAACATGGCATGGAACACCATTAAAGCGATTAGCTCATGATATTGATGTGAGTGAAGATACTACATTTTATCGTTCAGGTGTCAGTTATGAACAGATGTGCCATTCCTATGATGTAGATGTCGCAAGATACAATTATATGATCAGTCCAAATGCCTTCTGTACGAAAGTTTTTCAAACATCTTTTAAAATCAATAGAGAAAGATTGATTGAAACAGGATATCCTAGAAATGATTTTATTTCGAATGCGACAAAAGAAGAATGTGATGCGATCAAGAATAAGTATCATTTGCCTATAGATAAAAAAATTGTATTGTATGCACCAACATGGAGAGATAATTCTTATGTTTCTGCAGGATATACTTTTGAATTGAAGGCAAACTTTAGAAAATGGAAAGAAATTTTAGGTGAAGATACAATTGTTGTATTTAAGCCACACTATCTAATCATTAATACCTTCAAAGATGATCCAGAATTAGATGGATTTTTGTATTCCATTCCTGCTCAAGCAGAAATCAATGAATTGTATGTGATTAGTGATGTATTGATTACGGACTATTCAAGCGTCTTCTTTGATTATGCGATATTGAAAAGACCCATCTATTTCTATATGTATGATTTAAAAGAATATGCGACAGACTTAAGAGGATTCTATTTAGATATTCATAAGGACATTCCAGGCAAAATCTATATGGATGAAGAAACATTGTTGATGGATATTAAAAATGAAGTTTATGACTATTCTAAATTGAATGATTTTAATCTTTATTTTAATAATCATGAAGATGGAAATGCTTCTAAAAGAGTAGTAGATATCTTATATAAGGCGGTGCAATAAAATGGGATTAAGCAAAATAATCTTAAATGTTGCCTTATGGGTCGTGGACGTTTTAACATTTTATGTGCATCCTAAAAAGAATCGAATTACTTTTATTAGTTTAACACAAAGTGAATTGTCAGGTGATTTTAAACTCATTGATAAACAATTACGTCACGAGAATAAGTATGATATTCATTATATATTATTAAAGTTTGAAAAAAATCTATGGGGTGATTTTAAATATTTCTTGAATTGTTTAAAACAGTTAGTTGAAATAAAAAAATCAAGTCTTGTGATTTTAAACGACAATAACTATGTGATTAGTCATATGAAACCAACCAATGTCAAAGTACTACAAGTTTGGCACGCGTGTGGAGCCGTGAAAAAATTTGGTAATCAAATCAAAAGACAATATCCTGTACGTAATTACGATTATGTTCTATGTAATGCTGAATATTGGAAGGAACCATATTCACAAGCTTTTGGGGTAAATACAAATCAAGTGTTAGTGACTGGAATGCCAAGAATTGATACTTTATTAAATAGAAATGAAAGAGATGAGTTCTTTTTGAAATATCCAGAATTAAAAGATAAGAAATTATGTTTGTATGCACCTACTTTTAGGGGTAACATTATCGATGGTTTTAAAATTCAGTCTTTTGATTTCACAAAAGTAAAAGATTACGTGGTTCTATATAAATTTCATCCATTACTTGGAGATATTCAATGTAATGGTGGAGTGAACATGAATAAGGAAGACTTGTATACATTGATGCAAGTGAGTGATTGTTTGATTTCGGATTATTCAAGCGTAATATTTGATTACTCTTTATTAAATAAACCAATGATTAGTTACATTCCTGATGTAAAAGAATATAAACATAATATTGGATTGAACATTGATTTTGATGATTTTCCAGGACCAGTATGTACAGATGAAGATCAACTCGTCAAGGCGTTAGAATTTAAAAATTATGATTATGATAAATTGTCTTATTTCCAAATAAAGTACATGGTATATACGGATGGAAAAAATACAAGTCGAGTCATTGATACAATTAATCAGATTATGGAAGAGGCATAGGTCCTCTTCTTTTTTTACATTAATGATGAAAAAAATTACATTTTTCGCTTGAAAATAAATGTAAATTATAGTATTATACAGTCAACGCATTGATATGGAAGAGTAATTCACTACGTTTTAGCCTAGAGAGATATTGTTTGGTGGAAAATATCGTAAAGCTAGAGAATGAAAATCACCATGGAGTGGCTATAGCGATAATGTAGTTATAGACGTATGTCTTACGATATAAAGACTAGATGTGATAGCATCGATGAGGGCATTCATTAGAATGAATTAGAGTGGTACCGCGGAAGAATAAGATTATTATTACCTTTCGTCTCTGAAGTTGTTAATTGGGCAACAAGAGACGGAAGGTTTTTTGTTGCAGAAAGGGAGAATTTGAGAATGAAGAAAAATGAAAACACAAAATTGAATCGTTCCTGGATGGCAGCATTTTCAGTGGCAACTACTGCATTTGCGGCTCATGCAGGCGGAGGATTTGCGACAGGAAATCAGGAAAACACATGGTTTGTTAGTTTAGGGTGGCCAGCTATTGTTGGGGTTGCCGTTGCGATGTTACTTTTAGCTATGACAATTCGTGAAGGTCAGATTATGATGAATTCAAGAGGATTAAAAACGTATAAAGAACTATTTGAATGTTTATATCATCCATTAGACAAATTAGAATTATTATTTGAATTATTCTTTAATATCATGGTTTTAATGGTTGTTGCATCATGTATCTCTGGTGCAGCCAGTGCATTAACACAATACTTTGGATTGAATTATTATCTAGGAACATTTGTGATTGGCCTTGTTGTATTATTCTTAACAATTTTTGGCGTAGATTTGATTCGTAGAGCAAGTACATATATGGGTGTAGTAATCTTAGTTCTAGCTGTTTCTATTTATACAGTAGGTTTATTAAATGGACACAATTTATTAGATGTTATGCGTGTTGATTTTTCAGTACATGGATGGAGTCAACTTCCAAAAGCAGTTTGGAACGGTGTTACCTATTCAGCTTTCCAATGGGTTACAGTACCAGCTATCTTAGTTTGTGGAACAAGTGTTTTAAAAACAAAACAAGATTGTGATCGTTCAATGGCATTAACATTCACATTAAATATGTTAGGATTAGGTCTTGCCGTATTAATGTTACTTTGTTGGCAACACTATTATTTGACTCAGCCAAACGGAACAACTTTACCAACGTTAACAACATTAAAATCATTTGGAGCAAATTGGCTTGTAGCACTATATGGATTGGTATTATTCTTGTGTTTGATCTCAAGTGCAGTTTGTGTCATCTTTGGATTTGTGAATCGCTTTGAAAATGTGAAATTCCTTCAAAAAGTTGAAAATGTACCTGTACGTAGAGCTTTAGTTTCTGCATTCATCATGGTAGTTTCTATGGGAATCTCATTTGTAGGACTAACAAACGTTGTTAAGTATGGCTATGGATATTGTGGATATCTAGGTATCGCCATCATCATCGTCCCATTGTTGACAATAGGATTCTATAAGAATCGTAAATTCATGAAAGAAAATTCACAAGACGCAAAAGTTTCTTTTGAAGAAGCATACGAAAAAAATTAGACGGGAAATCAATTTCCCGTCTTTATTTCTTCCATTTTCTCATCAAGTGTCTTACAAATCTTGGCACACTCTAGTAATTCTTTATCAATTTCATCTAAGCGTTCTTTTGATAAGTTCTTCTTATAGCGAATCTTGTGTTCTAGACTTGCCCAGAAATCCATCGCAATGGTTCTAAATTGTACTTCTACCTTAACCCATTTTTTCTCATCTGATAAAAAGATAGGGATTTCTACAATTAGGTGAAGACTACGATATCCATTTTCTTTAGGATTTTGAATATAATCTTTTTTTTCAATCAAGCGCACATCATCTTGGCTAAGAAAAGAGTTGGCCAAAGAATAAATATCTTCTGTAAAAGAGCAAATAACTCGAACACCGGCAATATCAAATAGGTTGTTTTCAATGTTTGGGATGGTTAAAGCAAGATTCTTTTTTTGAAGCTTTTTAAGAATGCTGGATTGCGATTTAATACGCGTATGAATCGATTCAATGGGATTGCGATCATAGAATAGGGAGAATTGTTCGTTAAGAACTTTAAATTTAGTTTCCACTTCCATTAACGCGCAATTATAATAGGTCATCATTTGACGATAGGGAAGAGTACTTTCTTCTACAAAATCCGTAAAAGCATCAACTAATTTCAAATTTGCCATAATTACTCCTTGAATGTGACTTCAATCGTATAATCATCTGTATCTGGGATAATGGAAATGATCTCTTTAATACTTTTTTCTGTGTTCTTTTGAGCCGTTTTCATTAATCCCTTTTTCTTGGCTTCAGATAAAGCCTTCTCTTTTTGCTCTACCGCAAAAGCTTTATAGTCACTCACACTGATTGGATTAAAAATATTTTTTGTTTCATCATAGACTTCAATACTTGATTCATCGATTGAATTTGAAAGAACAGTTGGCTTATTAACTGTCACATGAATAGTAGAATCGTTGATCTCTACATTTGCCTTAGATAAATCCGTACCCAATTGAATTTCCCCTTCAAATGTTAGTATGAAGTATTTGTTTGTCAAAGGAATAGACCAGCCATTCAGACTTAAAGAATTTTCAAATTTTCCTACTTTCGCATAATGATATTTTGTGGTTACCAAATCACTTGCCTGTTCAATTCGATTCTGAATTAATGTCGATGTGATTTCAGGTTCCGTTTGTTTATTCGCAAAGAACATACCGCCTACAAAGGCAATTAAGATAAAGACAACAACAAATAAAACTTTCTTTAAATTTTTCATAAGTGACCTCCTCATTAAAATTGTATCATAAATGAATAAAGTAAATAAACCGACATACATAGTGTCAAATTATTGAGTATAGTAAAAACACGACGGAAACGATTATATGTTATAATGGATAGCGTGGAGGGTTTTCATGACTAAAGTAGAATTTCAGAAGGCTTGTTTAGAAGCCGGCATCCAATTAAATGAAGAACAAATGAATCAATTTGAAAAATATATGCAGCTTCTTGTTGAATGGAATGAGAAGATGAACTTAACGGCAATCACACAGGAAGAAGAAGTATGGGAGAAACATTTTTATGATTCAATCATGCCGTTTTCAAATATTAAATTTGAAACAATGTGTGATATTGGCTCAGGCGCAGGATTTCCAGGTATCCCTGTAAAAATTGCATTTCCACATGTTCATATGACTTTGGTGGAGCCATTACAAAAGCGTTGTCGTTTTTTAAATGAAGTGAAAACTCAATTGAATTTGGATAATCTCGATATACTAAATGTTCGAGCTGAAGATTTGGCAAAAGAAAAACGTGAATGTTTCGACGTGGTCAGTGCGCGTGCGGTTGCTAAACTATCTATTTTATTAGAACTTTGTGTTCCTTTTGTGAAGATGGATCATACTATGGTGGCTTTAAAAGGTAAGAATGGTCACGAAGAGTTGATCAATGCGCAAAAGGCAATTGATACATTAGGTGTTGAATTGATTGATGAAGAAAAATTTATGATTGAAGAGGATGCAACACGCATTAATTTATATTTTAAAAAGGTAAAACATACGCCAAATAAATATCCTAGAGCGTATGGGCAAATCAAGAAAAAACCTTTGGAGGGTTGAGTATGGGAAAAGTTATTGCAATTTCGAATCAAAAAGGTGGAGTAGGTAAAACTACGACATCTATAAATTTAGCAAGCGGACTTGCACATGTAGGAAAAAAAGTATTGTTGATTGATTTCGATTCGCAGGGAAATGCCACGCAAGGATTAAATGCGAGTCAAAATAATTCACAAGCAACGATTCACTCTGTATTAATGGAGGGAGTTCCTATTCAGCAGGCCATCGTACCTAAAATGAATCCAAGAATTGATATTGTTCCAGCCAACATTAATTTAGCTGGAGCTGATTTAGATATGGACAAAATGGAAGCCGGCAAAGAAGAATTATTAAAAAAAGCCATTGCACCTATTCGAGATCAATATGATTACATTATTATTGATTGTCCACCATCACTTGGACTATTGAATACCAATGCATTGACAGCAGCTGACAGTATTTTGATTCCAGTACAGTGTGAATATTATGCATTGGAAGGAGTTACGCAGTTGTTGATCACAATTCGTCTTGTCCAAAGAACAAGTAACCGAAATTTAAAAATTGAAGGTATTTTATTAACAATGTTTGATATTCGTACAAGATTAAGTGTAGAAGTTTCGCAGGATGTGCGTCAAACTTTTGGCAAGCTTGTATATCAAAATTCTATTCCGAGAAATGTAAAATTATCGGAAGCACCTAGCCGTGGCATGTCTATTTTTGAATATGATCCAAAAAGTACAGGAGCCAAGGCATATGCTGGTTTAACTGAAGAAGTACTAAAACGTAATTCAAAGGAGGCATAGCTATGGATAACAAAAATAATGCTCGTTTAGGAAAAGGATTGTCCAGTATTTTTGGGCAAGATGTTTCTAAAGTATTAGATGATATTCAAAATGGAGATATGGAAGTTGAAAGACAAGAACAGTCAAAAATTCCTGTGGATGAGATTCGTCCAAATCCATATCAGCCTCGTAAAGTATTTAATGATGAAGCTTTAAAAGAATTAAGTTCATCAATTAAGCAACATGGTGTGTTTACGCCGATTCTAGTAAAAAAAAGCATTCAAGGATATGATTTGATTGCCGGTGAAAGAAGATTAAGAGCTTCAAAACTTGCCGGATTAAAAGATATTCCAGCTATCATTGTTGATTTTGATGATCAGGAAATGATGGAAATTGCTTTGTTGGAGAATATTCAGCGTGAAGATCTAAATGTAATAGAAGAAGCAAAAGCGTATGAAAAATTAATTCAACGATTAGGATATACACAAGAACAGTTAGCTCATCGTGTCGGAAAATCACGTGAACATATCACTAATTTATTGCGATTGTTAAAACTTCCAGAAGATGTCCAGGAATACGTTGTGAGTAAACAATTAAGTATGGGGCATGTACGAGCTTTACTTGGTCTTAAGACAGAGGCAAGTATGCGTAAAGTCGCTAAACAGGCTATTGATCAAGGTTTGTCTGTTCGTAAAGTAGAACAAATTGTAAAAGATACAAACAATAAAAAAACGATAGAAAAGCCAAAAGAAGATATTTATGTGAAGGCAGCTAAAGAAAAGCTTCAGGAATTCTTCCAAACATCGGTATCTATCAGTAAAAATGCCATTTCTATTCATTATGAA